>Ga0101945_1000080_pt1 | contig 245699 bp, 196 predicted proteins | sample DewCreD2012metaG_2_FD_75246 | JGI IMG/M metagenome (GOLD analysis project Ga0101945, IMG submission 75246) | Hot spring sediment bacterial and archeal communities from British Columbia, Canada, to study Microbial Dark Matter (Phase II) - Dewar... ... | reverse complement strand
TTGATGTCGGCGTGCACCGATTGGGGATTCGTGCATCCTATCAATGGTTGGCTGCCGAGGATGAGCGAGTGGTGGATGCAATTGACCGCGGAACAGCGGGCTACCTTATTCCCTCGACGGGTGAATTCCATCGTCTCCGACGGCAGCAGTATCGTGGGCTGTGGTATCGTCCGTTCCATACTGCCACGGCCCGCGTTGATTGGCGCTACCAACCGTGGTCGCTTGCACTCAATGTTCGGGCACAGTATGTTGGGGCATTCGGGGATCCACAACGCGCATCCAATCCAGACGTGTACGACGGCACGCACTATCTTGGGCAATTGCTCGATAGTCCCGACGAGCTGGTGCCCGGGTATTGGCTGCTCAATATTGGTGCCGAAAAGCGACTGCCGTTGTGGGGTGCCACGCTTGCTATTGCTGCTGGCATTGATAACCTGCTCAATATCGTCAATCCGCGATCAGTGCCGACGTTGATCGGGCGCCAAGGGTTCTGCTCGGTTCAGTTCGAATGGTAGTACCGCCACAAGGTGTGTTCACAGCGGCACAGGGGAGAGGAGGAACGCATACCTTGTGGCGCTTATGGACAGCAGCCACAGGAAAGTCGTCTCCTGTGGCTGCTGCTATCAACTCTGCAGTGATCAGTTGAACGTGTAGCGAATGCTCAGTTGGATGCGGTACACGTCGTTGATGGTTGCCGACTGTTGGAATGTGGTGCTCAAGAGCTTGTCGCCGATGTTGCGGAGACGGTAGAGGGCGCGTCCTTGGCTGTCGGCACCGCGGGCGATCAGAGGTTGGGTGGTGACGAGAATTTGCCCGACGCCCCAGTCCTTGTTGAGCAGATTGGTCACGTTGAGGATGTCCAGCCGCAGTTGCAGACCTTGCCGGTTGCCGAAGAGATTGCCGAAAATGTCCTGCGTGATGCTCAGGTCAGCGCGCCAAACCATGGGCAGGAAGACTGCGCCACGCTCGGCATACTTGCCACGGTTTTTGCTCAAGTAAGGGTCCTGCTGAATGTAGGCTTCCCACGCGTCAGCTTGCTGGGCAGCGGTGAACGTCACCGTCTGCCCATTGACGGTTACCGAATAGTCCTGGAAGTTCATTTCGCTTTTATCGCGTGGAATGTAGATGAGGTCGTTGCTTGTGCCGCCATCGCCGTTGAGGTCGCCGGCATAGACGTAACTGGCGTTGCCATTGGTTCGCCCATCAATGAACAACGAAACTGTTGTAGCGCCGATGTCGAAGTACTCCAACCGATACGATGCAGTTGCAAAAGCGCGGTGACCAAGTGAATTGACTGAAAAGCCCAACCCCGGATTGTTGGGATCGCCACTATGCGGGTTGTTATTCCACGATCCAAACGCAATCGAACCTGGGTCAACAGTATTCTTGGAGATGCCGTAACTATACCCAGCTTTGAAGTACCAATTGTTCTGCCAAGGGCGCTCCAACGAAACTGCTACGTTCCAAGAATAGCCGACGTTTTGGTTTTTGAGGACCACAGCACTGGTGATCATCGAGTTGATACGATTGCCGCTGGTCCAGCGTGGGCGAGCATCAGGTCCTGTGAATGCCGCATCTGCCGACCTGAGGTTAGCGTTGATGTAGTAGATGCCGTTGACATCGGTTGCATAGAGGAATTCAGCACTACCGACCAAACCCAGGGGCAGTTGGTGGTCCACGCCGATTGTTGAGCGCCAGACCTGCGGGAAGCGGAAAGATGGATCGGTGAGTGCCAGCTCATAGCTGGAGGCAGGGGCACCCGTCACCGTACTCGGTTTGTAGTGGTTGGGATCGGGATGGAACGGTCGTTGTGTTGTGTTGTCGAGTTGCTCGAAGCCGGTTAGGATGCCATTGTTCCCGATCTGGTTGGAAATCCACACATACGCCGGACGACCAGTAAATAGCCCTGTTCCGCCGCGAACAATCGTCGTGCGATCGCCAAACACATCCCAGTTGAATCCCAAACGCGGAGACCAGAGCACATTAGCATTGGGCATCTTGTCGGTGCGGTAGCGAACGGTGTTGCCCTGCTCATCGCGAAACGAGAGGGTGTCCACCTGTGGGTTGTGGTAGGCTGTGTTCTCAAAAAACGGAACGTCCACGCGCAGTCCTGCTGTCAGGCGAACAGTGGGGAGAATGTTCCATTCATCTTGTGCGTAGAGTCCGGTGTACCACACCTTCAGTGGTTGAATGGGTTTGTCTTGCCCAGGAATGTTGGACCAACGGACTTGGAACCGGCGCAGTGTCACCGGCGAGACTGTTCGATTTGGGTTCGCAAGGTAGTCGAGGGCATCGGTGTAGAAGTCCTGTAGCGAGTTGTACACATAGACACTCTGCGAACCAGGGAAGAACACGTTCTCGGATTGGTAGCGCTCCAGACTCAACCCAAAGGTCAGTGTATGTTCACCGGCGTAGTACGTGAAGTTGTTTTGGAGTTGGAGCGACCAGTAACGGAGTTCATTGTTAGGTGTAAAGGGTTCGGTGCCAAACGACGTGTAGGTGGTGCCGTTTTCGAGAATGTCAACGAAGGGGAACAAGGTGCTCGGTTGCTCGCGGCTTTCGTCGTGGTGTGAGTATCCAACGATGAGCTGGTTGGACATGTTATCAGCGAGAATGGAGTTCCACTCGCCAACGATGGAGCGAATGTTTTCCAGAATGGCGTAGTTCGAATTCTTGAAGTTGAGCGCATCGAGGCTGGTGCGCCGATTGCCAAAGCCGAGCGAGGAAGAGTTCGACACCAGCACATCCGTTCGCGAGTCCAGGTGCACGTAGCGAAGTGTGAGCTTGTTGCGTTCGTCGAGATTGACGTCGGTGCGAAGCAGAAAGCGCAGGGCAGGTGTTTCGAAATCGTAGCCTTCGTAGGGACCGGAATCGTAGCCGAAGCGGTCGCGCAGAAACGTACCGAGTGAGTCCAGCGAGGAAGCGCGCACACGCGTAATAGTGCCGCCGATTGACTCCCCGCGGTTGGCGCGGAACGTTGTGCCTGGTTGGGTAAGTGCTTCGGTTTCAACGTTGGCAAAGAAAAACCACTTGTTGCGGAGAATCGGACCGCCCAAGCGCGCGCCGATCATCGAGTAGCGGAACGTACCAGGATCAATGGTCGCATCCTTGGCTTGCGTACCGACCAAATCCTGGTTGCGGAAGAAGTAGTAGAGCGAACCTACCCACTCGTTGGTGCCACTGCGCGTGACGGTGTTGATACCGGCACCAACGAAATTGCCTTGCCGCACATCGTAGGGAGCGATGTTGACCTGGAGTTGTTCGATGGCATCCAATGAAATAGGAGCCACACCGGTACGGTCGCCGGGTTGTCCAGCTAAACCAAACGAATTGTTGAAGTAGGCGCCGTCAATGGTAATGTTGTTGAGGCGATTGTCCTGGCCAGCAACACTCATTCCTGCACCCATTTGGGGAGTCAGTCGCGTGATGTCCTCGATGCGGCGGGTAATGGTGGGAAGTGTTGTGGTCGTGCGCTGATCAACCGAGGTTGCCGCTCCTGTTCGTGACGCGTTCAGCAGGGGGCTCTGTTCGGCAAGGACTACGACGTCGCGGGCTTGAACATCTTGGGCCGAGAGCACAAAATCCTGCCGAATACTCTGCGAGAGCTGGAGGTAGATATTGCTCCGCTCCTGCTTTTGGTAGCCGACTGCCGATACGCGAATGGTGTAGGGACCGCCAACCCGCATGCCGGGAATCGTGTACTCACCCGTGGAGCGAGTCGTTGCGCCGTACACCGTGCCTGAGGGCTCGTGCTTAGCCACGACTGTTGCACCAATAACTGGTTCGCCACTGGTGGAGCGAACCTTCCCATAGAGCGTTGCAGTTGTTACGCCCTGGGCATGAGCCGATACGACTGCTGCAATGCAGGCCAGAACAAGAGACACAAAGCGCATACTACAAGTGTGGGATAGTGAAACATCCTTTGCTGCCCGACGGAGCGGTGCAGCAGATTCCTGCCGAGGAAAATGGGATGGTGGTACGTGATGCACTGCGTGGTGGGAGGGTGCGCACAGTTGGTCTTTTTTCCCGAGGTACTGCAAACATACGTGACACCATCGCTCATCGCGAACTTCGGGGGTGCACGTTGCGCCTGAATTACCGAGCAATTACCGGCTGATTACGACGCCCGGTCGAGTGCGGCGAGGATGTTGTGGCGGAGATGCTCGATCCACTGTCGCTCGTCAGTACGCGAGCGGAAGGGCGGCGGTTGGACCGGTGGCAGAAAGACAACCTCGATCGTTCCGCGGTTGAAGCGGAGAGTCGTTGGTGGTAGTACCTGGCCGCTGCCGATGATTGCGACGGGAACCAGTTGCCGACCAGTGGCAAACGCAATAGCAAAGGCACCGCGTCGAAATGGGCCGAGCGAGCCGTCGCGCGAACGCGTTCCTTCGGGGAACACAATCAGTGCGGCTGGATCGCGCGCCAGCGATGCAATGGCAGTATGAACGGTCTTTCCAGCGGTCTGTGGGCGCTCCCGCTCGACAGGGATGAACGTCGAGCACTTGAGTGCCCAGCCAAGGAACGGCACTCGCTCTAATTCACGCTTGTAGAGGATGCGCACCGGCACTGGCGATGCAACCATGAGCACAGGAATATCGAACAGTGAGCAATGGTTCGCCACGAGAACCAATGGAATCCCCTGCTGGCAATGTTCTGTGCCGCGCACCTGGAGGCGTACTCCTGCTGCTCGTAAGACTGCGCGTGCCCATTGCGGGAAAATGGTGTAGGTCAGCGCTGGTGGTGCTCCGCAGCAACGCCGCACCAAGAACAGCGTTCCATACCACACCGTCAGGGCGACGATGGCAGCAGCCCGCGCAGCGAATTCCCACCAGTGGTACTGCTGTGCATGACTCATGGGACGCGGAGAATTTGGAGCATCAATCGGAATGCACTATCGAGCCGGCGTTCGTCTGGGATGCGATCGAGCGAGAGCATGATAGGCGAGAGTGCCACTTCGTAGACGTTGCTGCTGGCAGTGGGTACAACCGCCACTCGGGTCCGTCGGACGGTGGCGGTGTCGGTGCTCTGCTCAACAAATTCGTAGGTCCCCATGCGCAGGGAATCTCGTCCGATAGCGCCGAAGTTGCTCGTTAGGCGAATAGTGTTGCCTGTGCGCTGAAGCCGTCGTTCGAAGCAGACACGCGCCAGTGCACGGATGTCGCGGGTGTCGAGGGCGGCAGCAAGGGCCTCGGTGGGAAAGATCCGCTGAATGACGACGCTCATCGTTAGGTCTGGGTTGAGTGCCAGCCCGATAGTTCCTTCGGCTAAGTCGCGAGACGGTGGCAGCAGCGTCCATCCCTCCGGTAGTGGCAGCAGCAGATCACCGTCGGGACTACGAAGCTCTTCTTCCGAGGCAAGCGGTAGCCAGGCGAGCTTTGCATCAAGCTGTTCCGCTGGTGGCGGTGGCGGTGGTGCGCAGGCAGCCAGCACGACCAACACCGCAAGCAGCCGTTTCATGAAGTCTTGTGCAGAAAGTTGCGCCACATCATAGACTCAACAGGGAGCGTGGTGCGCTCACGGTACTTGGCGCTCGACTTTTGGCTGTAGGGAGTCCCGATTGTGCCTCGCACTTCGAAATAAATCAATTGCCCAATGGGCATGCCCGCATAGACACGCACCGGCTGCTTGACGGAAATTTCCAGCGTCCAATGATTGCAAAACCCGACATCTCCCTTGCCGGCGGTGGCGTGAATATCAATGCCCAAGCGTCCGACCGAGGACTTCCCTTCCAGAAACGGCACGTGGAGATGAGTCTCGGTGTACTCTTCGGTGACGCCTAAGTAGAAGCGGTTCGGTTCGAGGACGTAACCATCGTCGGGAATTTCGATGTACTCGACGCGATTGTGCCGCCGCGCATCCAGAATGGGATCAACGTAAACGGCCAGCGTTTTGCCCAGGTGGACGTCGTAGCTGTTGGTGCCCAGGCATTCCCGCCGAAAGGGTTCGATGACGATGCTGCCGCGTTCGAGGTGATGCAAGATTTCTGTGTCCGAAAGAATCATTGCCACAATCGGGTGGTGTGGAGGGCAAAATTAGCGTTGGTGCACGCTGTGCAGCCTACAAGCGGTAGCGCAGCCGAACAGTCACGCGCGCTGTTTTCTGCCGAGCAGTGGTGTTGAACGTGCCGCCCCAATCGAGTTCTTCCGATGAATTGCGCTCGGTGATTTGGAACACCCCCAGCGATGCTGACTGCACATCACCCAGACTGGTGCCTGCATGGTGGGCAATGGTCTCGGCGCGACGCCGTGCATCTGCCGTTGCCGCTGCAATGAGGGCGATCTTGAGCGAGTCGAGCTTTGTGTAGAAGTACTGCGGTGTACCAGAATTGAATTCGACGCCGCGGCTGATCAACTCAGCAATATCGCGCGAAATACCTTCGATGCGGTCGAGGTCAGCGGACTCGATACGAACGGTCTGCAGAAGCCGAAAACCTGCAAAGTGCTGATCACGGATACGCCCCATCTCGTCGTAGTTGGTTGTGTACAGTCGCGTAATGGAAACTGCCGAAAACTGAAGCTCGGTGGGCTGAACACCCTTTGAGCGGAGAAATTCTTCTGTTGCTTGCCGATCGCGCTGGAGCAAGGAGTACGCCTCCTGAAGATTTTTGCTTTCCCTGGAGAATTCTCCCTGCCAGACGATCAAATTCGATTCGAAATCACGCTGCCCCAGGCCAACGACCGATACACTATCCAATCGCGCGTTCCGGTGAGTAATTGCCCAGGCAATAACGATGCTGGTAGCAACAAGCGCAAGGGCAAGATAGAGCCATCCGCGATGAGCCATTGGTGCACCTGTTAGAGTTGTTTGACGCGATCGAGAACTGTTTCCAGCATTGCTTTAGCATCCCCAAACAGCATGGAGGTGTTCGGCAGGTAGAACAGCGCGTTATCAACGCCTGCATATCCTGGATTCATGCTTCGCTTGATGACGATCACATTGCGTGCACGGTCGGCATCAATGATCGGCATGCCCCAGAGGGGACTGGAGGGATCTGTGCGAGCAGCAGGGTTGACCACGTCGTTGGCACCAACGACGAGCACAACATCCACCTGCGGCATATCCGGGTTGATCTGCTCCATTTCGACCAACTGTTCATAGGGGACATTGGCTTCGGCAAGGAGCACGTTCATGTGTCCTGGCATGCGGCCAGCAACAGGATGGATGGCGTAGCGCACGCGTACGCCGCTGTGTTCGAGTTCGGTTGCAAGTTTGACCAAGGCGTGTTGACCTTGGGCAACTGCCAAGCCGTAGCCAGGTACGATGACCACGTCGCGTGCATAACGAAGCATGACGGCGGCATCGTCGGGTGTAATGCTACGCATGGTGCCATGAATACTGCTGCCGGTTGCGGTGGCGCTTTCTCCAAAGTGCGAAAAGAGCACATTCAGTACTGAGCGATTCATTGCCCGTGCCATTAGCAGCGTCAGGAGCATGCCGGCAGCACCAACCACAATGCCACCGGTGAGCATCACGTGATTGCCATAGAATAAACCGCCGAAGGCTGCGGCCATCCCCGTGCAGGAGTTCAAGAACGAGATCACCACTGGCATATCTGCGCCCCCGATCGGCATGACGAAGGCAACGCCATAGGCAAGAGCAATTGTAATCATTGCGCCAAACAGGACTGGATCGGTTTGTCCGCCTGCAACAATGGTGATGCCGATGGCCACTGCCAACAGGAGCACAGCGCTATTGACGACGTTTTGCCCGCGGAAACGGAACGAACGCTCGATGAGACCTTGAAGCTTTGCAAATGCGATGAGTGAGCCGCTGAACGAGACGCTTCCAATAATGGCGCTGGCGACGATCATGCTCGATGCTGTTGCTTCAAGGGGAAACGGGCTGGCGGAAGCATGGAGCATTTCGAGCATCGCAATTGCAGCAGCACAGGCGCCACCCATTCCGTTGAAGAGGGACACCATCTGCGGCATAGCTGTCATCGGAACGCGGCGTGCACTGACCCAACCGATCAGAGTTCCCAGCGCCATGGCAGCGATGATGAGCAGGAGATTCCCGATTGGCTTGCCTCCATCGGTGTGGAGCAACAGGGTCGCCACGATCGCCAAAAGCATTCCCCCTGCAGCGACTGCATTCCCGCGACGTGCCGTCCGCGGATGCGAGAGTAGCTTCAGCCCTACGATGAAGGTTACCGATGCAACAACATAGACCACTGCGAGCACATCTTCCGACACCATAGCGACCTGCGGGGCGACAAAAAAACTGGCGCCGAAAATACGGCGCCAACGAATGCGGCTGCGGAGAGGGCGGGATTCGAACCCGCGGTAGCGGTTTGTACCACTACGACGGTTTAGCAAACCGTTGGTTTCAGCCACTCACCCACCTCTCCTTGCGGAGAGCGCATGCGCGCGCTGCACTCAAGCGCAAATATACGCAGCTTCCGCAGTGTGCTGTGCTGCCGCATCACGCTCGGCAAGCAGCGCTGCGTACGTGCGCAGGTAGAGCGCTGCATCGGCGGGATCGTTGCGGCGTAGGGAGCAACGTTTGATCCGTGCCAGCACGTGTGGATCGGAGAGGAACTCCAAGTGACCAATGTCCTGGGCAGTCAGCCCTGCATCTGCAAGCAGGCGATAAATCTGTTCCAGCGGCACACTGCCCTGAGTACAGCGGTCCTGCTGGGATTGTGTGGCAGCCAATGGTTCATCGCCAACTGCGGCATCGAAGTATTCCGCAGCGTGCAGGCGCCACTCGGCCAGCGTTCGCCCAAATGCGGCCATGATGTCGCGGTCGCTCATCTGAGCAAGATGTTGCACCACCTGCCCGACGTTGCATTGACCAACATGCCCCCACTGGTAGGGAGCGCCTTGCTCAAGCTGGTCGGCTGCGCGTTCGAGCGCTTCAATCAAGCGCTGGCGTGCTGATGCCATGGCTGCATACTCCTGTTGATGTTACACCTGCACAACAGCAACGCTACCCCCAAATGTTCCGTGCAATGAATCGCAGGCGTACTTGGTGCATCATACTCGCCGTACATGGTTCACTAACTGTATAGCTTGTCTATGTTCCGATGGTTATTCGGCGGTCAGCAGCATGCTGTTGATCGGCAGAAAGCACGTAAGCTCCTCCAATCGGGCGCAGTGCTGATTGATGTGCGCACACCTGGTGAGTTTGCTGCCGGGCATGCAGCAGGTTCACGCAATATTCCGCTCGATCAGCTCGAGCGACACCTCAGCGAGTTGGCTGCCCGTGGTAAACCGATTGTGGCTGTCTGTGCTTCGGGCGCGCGGTCTGGAACTGCGGTCGCGATGCTCCGCCGCCAAGGCATCGAAGCCTACAACGCTGGGAGCTGGACCAACCTGCGATAACGAACGCGGCACCCCCACACCGGAGGTGCCGCGCGTTCCTTACACGCACCCGCCGCCTTAGCGAACAATCACGATCGGCACCGTGAGCGTTCGGTCGGGGAGAGCAAGGACAACCGTGTACACACCGGCAGCAACAGGGACGCCGTTACTATCCTGCGTGTGCCAGTGATAGACTGCCTGCGCCGTGGCGGTATGAACCTGTATGCCGCGGGCGTCGAAGATGCGAACTAGCGCAGTGCGATCGCCAACGTCGAATGAGACTTCGTCAGTAGCTGGGTTCGGCAGAATACGAACACCAAAGCGTTCCGCCTCGGAGACGCTGGAGCTTTGGGTTGCTACCGCCTGCAGGATGATTTCTTCACTGAACGGAGCCGTTAGCTGTCTGCAGGAGAGTCGAATGACCGCCTGGTGGATACCGCTTCGCGTTGGGCGGAAACGGATGGGGATGTCGTGGCACGCAAGCGCTCCAATACCGTTGCGGATTTCCGTCATCCACGGACCCGGGATGAGCTCGAATGCGGCTGCATCGTCCCCTGCGATGGTGAGAGAATCAACGGTGACCATTGCGCCCGTTTGGTTGCAGAGGCGAACTGTTTGCTGGGTGCTTTCTCCAGTTTGGGTGGTATCGAAGCTAACCGTTTCGGGTGTGAGCGCACGCGCAAAGCCCTGACCGCTCAGCGTTGCAGTCCGATCGCCGCCGTTACTGGTGACGCTCAACGTGGCTGTGAAGCTGCCGGCGGTGGTGGGCGTGAAGCTGAGCGTTGCGCTCAGGGAGTCGCCCGGCGCAACGGTGGCCGGTAGGGGTACGGTTATCGAGAAAGCCGATGCACCGCTTCCACTAATGCTCGCCTGGTTGAGCTGGAGCGGTGCGGTGCCACGGTTATAGAGCTGAATGCGTAGCTGGTCGCTCACACCAACGCGGACTCCGAGGAAGGTGATTGTTCCTTGAGACAGCTCCAGTACAGGTGTTGGCTGGTTGGTGACGGTGAGTGTCACCTGCCGCGACTGCACTGACCCACACTCGTTGGAAATGGTGACGTAGTACGAACCAGCGTGGCTATCCTGTGCGTTAGTGATGCTGTAGGTGGCATCGGTTGCTCCGCTGATTGGTTGACCGTTCCGGAACCACTGGTACTGCAATGCGCTGCCCGATGCCGTGACGCTGAATGTTACCGAACTGCCGCGCGTGACGGTCTGCGATTGTGGTTCGGTCGTGATGACTGGTTTTGCGTTGACAGTAACCGCTGCTGGATTCGAGGTGGTCGAGCCTTGACAAATAGCGTTGGTGATCTCGACGGTGTAGCTACCGGCATCATTGCTCGATAGATCAGTAATCCGCAAGGTTGCTGTGCGTGTTCCTTGGATGCGTCCGCCATCGTTGAGCGGTGCGCCGTCTTTTTTCCACTGGTAGAGGTTGGCAATTGCGCGGCTGGTCGCAACGCTAAGCGTGAGTGCTTGCCCTTCGCAGAGGGTCTGGGATTGCGGTTGTGTGGTGATTGCCGGAGGAATTGCAACCTGAAGCTGTGCTTGATTACTGGTGGGAGAACCACAATCACCGCTGACGGTACACGCATAAAGTCCGGTGTCTGCCAGTGCAACCGATGCGATGGAGTAGCTGGCTGCAGTGGCACCAGCGATGTCTTGCGTTCCTTTCTTCCACTGGTAGCGAAGATTGGTGCCTGTTGCCGTGACGCTAAAGGTGATGGACGCACCCTGGCAGACAGTGGCTGATTGCGGATGAGCAGTGATGGTGGTTTGCGGGTTGATTGTTAGCGTGGCAGTATTGCTGGTCAGTGGTTGACCACACGAGCCGCTGACGACGCAGTCGTACGAACCAGCTTGCGCGGTGGTGACGCCCGACAGTGTCAGTGTCGCTTGGGTTGCGCCGGATAGATTCGTACCATTCCGCCGCCATTGGTAGGAAAGGTTGCTGCCCGTGGCTGTTACGCTGAAGTTGACCGTTGCACCCTCGCAGACAGCGGCATTCTGGGGATGTGCTGTAATGCTCGGTGGAGAAGCGACGGTCAGGTTTTGTGTTGTCGAGGAAATCGTATTGTCGGCTGCATCGGTCAGACGGATGCGGTACTGGTTCCCCGGCGATAAACTTGAGGGAAGCGTGAAGTTCGACGAATTTTGTCCATCCTGCGAGGTGAGTGTGCCGACGGTGGTGAAGCTATTGCCGCCATCGCTGGAGAGTGCGACCACAACAGAACTAATCCCATAGCTTGTCCACTGGAGCGTTACACTCCCACCAGCGCAGAGGATTTGCGATGGGGTCGGTGCTGTAATGCTGATACCCTTGACGGTGATAGTGGTATTCTGGAGGAAATTCCATTGGTCACCAGCATCGGCGTTTCCGTTGCCGTTGACGGCGTTGCCCACTGCGCGAACGGTGTATTGTCCCGGTGTCGAGGGAGCTTGCCAGGTGAACTGCCACGATACACTCCCGCCGCTAAGGGATTTGGGTTGTGTGTGCGTCAGCTCACCGCCTATCAATTGGGTGAGCTGACCGCTGACCGTACCCAGTGAGCCAGCGTTCTGCCCACTCGAATTGACAATAGCCAGATCCAAGCCAGCCGTGGGACGGCTACTGTTCTGCAGTGTGAGCGTGAAGGTAGTCGTCGAACTGGGATTGACGGTTGTCGGTCCACTCAGGCTCAGCGACGTCGCACTCGACGACGAGGTGGAATGGCAAGTGCAGCCGGATGTCGTTTGTCCAGAAATGCCGTTGGGATATGCCCAGGCACACGCAGCCAACCCCAACAACAACGAAACCGTGGCAATGCAGCGCCTCATGGTAAGGATTGTTCTAATGGTGAAACATTGATTGGCTCATCAGCTACCAACTTACAACATTTTTCGTTACTAACCAAACCCTCGTGTACTTTTTTCAGCTCGTGCTACCGTGGTGCGACAAGGAGGGGCGCGCTGAACCGCTGCCCGCCGGTAACTGCGGTGATCAAGTAGATCCCCGGATGAAGGGGAATTCCTGCTTCGTCGACAAGCTCGAGCACAAGGCGTGCATTGCCAGGCTGGACGGAGATTCGCCGGAGTAACCGCCCACGCACGTCGCAGAGCTCGATGTGCTCGACGGGTTGCGTGGTTTCGATAATGACGGCGTCGCTGGCTGGTTGCGGATAGAGGGAGTGCAATGGCGAAGGCACGTTCTCAACCGTCGTTGCTGGCGTGATGCGAATGCGGATGGGTGCAGACTCAGCCGTTCCGCAAGTGTTTGTCAGTCGTGCGATATAGACTCCGCTATCGCTGGGTGCACCGTTGATGCGCCAGCGAGCGGTCGTCGCTCCGGCAATCGGTGTCCCGTTCTTGAGCCATTGGTAGGCAATACCGCTATCGCTAGAGGCGCGGACAAAAAGCTCGACCGCAGTGCCTTCGGATAGGGTAGTATCGGTGCTCTGCTCGGCGATCTTCGGTAGAGGTGTTACGGTAAGGGTAACGGGATTGCTCGTTACCGTACCACAAGCACCGGAGACGACACAGACGTACTCGCCGGACTGGTCGGTGCGGAGATTGGAAAGCGGCCATTGTGGGCTGGTCGCTCCTGGCACCGGGGTACCATTGTGCTTCCATTGGTACGAAAGGGATGCACCCGTGGCCGATAGCGACAGTGTCACCGACCCGCCCTCACAGCGGGCGCCCGGCGATTGCGGTTGGGTACGAATTGCCGTCCGCGGATTGATGGTCAGTGCAGGGGTATTGGCGCCAATGAGTTCGTCGTCGGCGCTGGTAATGCGGAATACGTGGTTGGAACCAGCACTAATGCTTTGGGGAATGACGTAGCGATAGGTGTTGGCTCCCTCTTGAGCTTCGAGTGTTGTTACCGGAATCCACGAAGTTCCACCGTTGCTGGAATAAAGCAGGTTAGTTGTTGTGATGCCGTAGCTAATCCATTGCAGCGTAACGGTGTCGCCCGTGCAATACGATGTGCTCGTGGTCGGAGCATTCAGTACAATACCGCGCACCGTCAGCGTGGTGGTTGGGAGGTAATTCCACACGTCAGCAGCGCTGGCTCGTCCATCGCCATCGCCAGCAAGACCAACGGCACGGATGGTGTAACGACCCGGCGTTTCGGGAGTGCGCCACTGCACCTGCCACGATGCTTCGCGATAGGTTCCTTTGTTACTCATCGTTCGGCGCTCCCGATGCGTCAGCTCGCCATTGAGTACCTTGACGTACTGATTTTCGGTCGTTGGGTATTGGAGCATTCCGGCTGCCTGACCGTTGGTATCGTAGGCTGCTAAGTTGAATCCCGCATAGATAGCGCTTGAGTTGCGAACGCGGAGTGTGTAGGTGTAAACAGTATTGGGATTGACCAGCCGTTCACCCTCGAGCAAGACTGTTGTCAGGGTACTCGGTTGATTGGCATGGCAGCCATTGCCACCACAGCCAGTGCTTGTGACGCCGGCATACCCTTCGCGGTAGGCGCGAAGGTCAAGGGTGCTGAGTGCAAAGACACACAGCCAGAGTGCAAGAACAACAACTCGTTTCATGGTGCCGATCGGAGGTGTTCGACAAAGTAAACGTAAGGCGGTGCAAATGTACACAAAAAAATTTACAAGCCAAATCCAATACTTCGCTTGTGTTTCACTTGTGGCAGCACGGATGGGGCAAGGGCGCGTGCATGCGTATTTTTGCACCTGCAGACGATGCACACAAGATGCAGAGCACTGTTACGCTGATGGTGTGCCAGCGGATCGGTGCTTTCGCGGAGGCAACATCCCGTTTCACCTATTCCCAAGGCGGACACACCTATGCCTGAGCGTCCGTTGAGTATCCTTTTCGTTTCCAGTGAAGTTTACCCCTTTGCCAAAACTGGTGGATTGGCCGATGTCTCCCACGCGCTTCCGATCGCCCTCCGTGAGCTTGGTCATGATGTCCGCGTCATGCTGCCCAAATACGGCAATGTCAGCGAGCGGCGGAATCGCATCCACGAGATCAACCGCCTCAAAGAGGTGCCTATCGCGATCGGCGACACCGTCGAGCTGGCAACGATCAAATCCTCGTCCATGCAGAACCCACGGACCAAAGTCCAAGCCTACGTTACGACCAATTTCACCTACTTCGACTCCAAAAAGGGTCTCTACGCCGATCCCATCACCGGTGAGCCATACAACAACGACGAGCGCTTTATTTTTTTCGACCGTTCGGTTGTGACCACCTGCCTGCTCCTTGGTTGGTTTCCCGATATCATCCACTGCAACGCCTGGCAGACAGGGCTCATTGGGGCGTATATCCGCACGATGCACGCCAAGGAGTTTGCACGCACACGCCTGGTGTTCACCATTCATAACGCTGCTGATCAAGGTGTCTTTCCAGCGGCAAGCCTGGACAAAACAGGATTGCCCTCGCACGTCTATCCGCGGGTGACGCATGCCAAGCAGCTCAACTTTACCAAAGCCGGATTGGAATTCGCCGATGCCATCACAACGGTTAGTCCCACCTACGCCAAAGAAATCACCAAAGACAAGCTCATCGGTGGTGGCATGCATACCGTCTTCCGCAACTACACCATCCACGGTATCCTCAACGGTATTGACACATACCACTGGAATCCTGCGACTGACCCGTTCATCCGGCATCACTTCGATAGCTCCTCGTGGAAAGAGGGAAAAGCGCTCAATAAAAAAGCGCTGCGCGATCGGCTGCGCCTTCCGCAGGATGAGAAGGCTCCCGTGCTGGCAACCATTGCCCGCCTGGGAGAAGCCAAAGGAATTCCCTTGCTGATCGAAGCACTCCCGGCACTGCTCCAGGAGAACGTCCAGGTTGTCGTACTTGGGGAAGGCGATCCGTCGCTGGCAAACACATTGGAAAAACTCGCTTCCCGACACCCTTCCAAGCTGGCTGTTGTGCTGGGCTTCGACGACGAACTTGCGCATCTGATCGAGGCCGGTGCGGATATGTACCTGATGCCCTCCCTCTATGAGCCGTGCGGACTCAACCAAATGTACTCGATGGCCTATGGTACGATCCCGATTGTGCGTGCCACCGGCGGACTTATTGACACCGTCGCAGAATTCAACCCCCAAACCCGAAAAGGAACAGGCTTTGTCTTTCGCGACTACAAAGCCGAGGACTTTCTGGCGGCCATCAGGCGTGCCCTGGCGCTCTACAAGAAACCTACCTATTGGGCAGCAGTGGTGCAAAACGCTATGAGCCAGGATTTCTCCTGGACAAACAGCGCGCGCCGGTACGAAGCGATCTATCGTGAGATTCTGGCAACAACTGCACGATGATCCTCCGGAGCGTGCTTGTGGCGATGGCGGTGCTCGTGTGGGCGTGCAACGAGCCGCCGACCGAAGTGGGTAGTGAGCTCATCTACGACACAAGCCGCGTCCAGCAACTCAGCTCCACGACGCTGCCGCTGATTGTGGCAACGCAACCACTGGTGACCCCATCCTACCTCTTCAATGCCGGCATGCTGTTTATTGGGCGCACGCCAGAACTGCATGCTGCAACACTGCTACGCTTTACGACCCTGCCTGATACGCTCGGCTGGATTCAACCATCGGATATTCTCGGTGCTCGGTTGCTGATCCGTCCGCATCGTTACGTGGTTGGCGATAGTCTCTCGAACGTGTTGGCATTCACTGTGCACGAACTTCGTCAGCGCTGGATTAGCGACGATAGCAGCGGCAATGTTGTCATTGAGCCACGATGGGATAACCTGTTTTCGACCGATGCGGTGCCGAACCCGCAGTACTTCGACCCAGTGCCAGTGGCGGTGTTCGATGGGACACAGAAAATCCCGCTTGCCGACTCGCTGACCGACGTCGAGATACCGCTTACGGCCGATGGTCTCCAGCGCGTGGCAACATGGCTCCAGAAAATGGCCGATACCGCTGCCCGCGCAACGATCTACGGTATCGGCTTTGTGCCGAGTTCATCGTCAACGGTGGTGCGCGAGTTCGAGACGCAGGCAACGGGTAACCCCATCGGTGCCCTTGTTCGATTGCGGATTTACTACCGTCGCCAGGATGGTGCTACCGATTCAGTGTTGGTCTTTTCTGGCAACGATGCAACGTTTGTCCATGCAACCTCGCCCCGCAACGGTGGGCTGCCGGTGCAGTCTATTGTGCGCTCCGAGGTTGCGATAACGCTCGATCTGAGCGCTTTGCCGCCACTGGATGCGGTGCTCAATGCCCAACTTGCCCTCACGACCGACACCACGCAGCGCATTGCGGGTAACGGCGGCATCCCGACAACACTCGAGTTAGGCTATACCGATAGCACCGCTGCAAGGTCGCTGGGCTTTGTTGGTGGGCAGCTTGCTGGCAGTGCACGGATGGTGTTTCCCAACATTGCGCCACTGGTGGACTATTTGCGTCAACGCAAACAAGGACGCGGCACCGCTATCTTCCGCTCGCGCAATGCTCGGCTGGAACGGCTTGTTCTCCTTGGTGCGGATGCTCCCGACAGCCTTCGTCCACGCTTGGTCATTACGTACATCCCTCGCCCGGGTGCTCCACGATGAGTATGCTGCGAATTCTCCTTCTGCTCTGCAGCGTCTTCGTTGTTGCACATGCGCAAGGCGGCGCAAACTACACCGCCTTCGGACTTGGGCAGCAGCGAACAACCTTCGGCGCTGCTTACGAAGGCCTCGCTGGTGCTGCCTATGCTGTGCCATCGGACTACGTCTTCGGCATAGCCAATCCGGCACTGTGGTCATTGGTCAAGTCAACGCGCATTCAAGGTGGCTATCGCTTCAACCAACAGCAGATTACGCAGGCGGGAACGCGTAGCTGGCAGAACAACGGCAAGCTCGACGGTGCTGCTCTGCTCTTTGCGATTGACACCAGCCTCGAGATCGCTGCCAGCATCGGCGTGTTTCCCTCGTCGGCGATCAACTACACCTCGCTCCGACGATTTCAAATCGAGCTGCCCGACGTTGGTGTTCTCGATGGGAGCACAACCTACCGCGGCGGTGGTGGCATGGTGACCGCCTATGCTGGCGGCTCGGCGCGCCTTGCACCAGACATCTATGCGGGGATAGCATTCCTCTATGGTTTCGGACTCTTGAGTGATCAGACCGAAACATCAATTGTCTCCGACGCAGCACAACGAGCTGTCTCGACCCAAAGCGATGTGTTGGCAACCGTGGGGGGGCGTGCCGGTGTGTACGCCGAGCTTGGCAATGGCTGGAGCGCTGGGGCTGCTGTGGGACTCTTCCAACCGCTGCACGTGGAACGCACACTCATCTACCAGAGCTTTGCACCATCTGCCACACAGCCCTCGTTCGATACGAGTTTTACAACCCGGCTGTCGTCGCTGTTGCCGATGAGCATCGGAGGCGGCATTACATACAGTGTGCGCCGGTGGCTCTTGATGCTCGATGGGGAGTGGTCGCCTGCGGTGACGACGCAGTACCGATTCTCGCCGCTGGCAGGAGTAGGCAGCAGCTATCGCCTGAGTCTGGCAACCAACTACCGCGGCAGTCGAAGTGCCGGTGCTGCATTTACCGATCGCGTCGGGGTGAGTGGGGGGCTTTTCATCCAGCAGTGGCCTGTTGTCGTCAGCGGTGCGCCACTCCGCGAGTATGGCGCATCGGTTGGGTTGCAGATTCCGTTCGGTGGTGCTGCAATGATTGATGCTGCACTGACCGCGGGAATTCGTGGCAGTAGGCTAGCAATCCGCGAAGAGTTCTTCCGTTTGAGTGTGACGCTCAGCGTTGGGGAAGTGTGGTTTGTTCCGTTCCGCCGGTAGCGCGGAGCCAGGCGATATGCTCAACCAATGCAGGGAGAGCGCTCCCAGCCTTGTGGGGCAACACTGCATGGGCAATCGAACCAATGGGCTTTGGCGAAGGGTTGATCTCGATGATCGTTGCACCGCATTCCCATGCGATTTGTGGTAGCGCTGCTGCAGGGTATACCTGGCACGATGTTCCCACGACCAAAAACACCTCGGCACGCCGCGCAGCACGTTCGGCAGCAGCAAAGAAATCGGCCGGGAGCGGTTCGCCGAACCACACCACCGCGGGGCGAATCAATCCACCACAGCTCGGACAGCGCGGCGGCAAGCGGTCATCGGCGCTTCCGTCGTCGCAGTAGGGTCTGCCACAGGCAGAACAGTAGTTGTCCTCCAAGTTCCCGTGCAGTTCGAGCACGCGGTGGCTTCCTGCGCGTTGGTGAAGGCGGTCAACGTTCTGCGTGATGATGGTCACCTCGCCGACGAGATTTTCCAGTTGCACCAATGCCCGGTGTGCTGGGTTGGGTTGAACCGATTCGAGCACGTGGCGGCGGTGCTGATACCATTGCCAGACGCGCTCGGGGTTTGCCAGGAACCCCTCCATGCTTGCAAGTTCTTCGGGCCGGAAGCGTGCCCATAGTCCATCCGGATCGCGGAAGGTTGGCACCCCGCTTTCGGCAGAGATCCCCGCACCGGTGAGTACAGCAATACGCTCTGCTCGTGCCAGCCGAGTGCGGACATGCTCACTGAGCGTAGTCGCCAGTTCCATTGCAGGTGCGTCCGCCAAGGTGTGTTGCCAAAAAGCGTTCGATGATGCCATACATCCAGGTGCGATTTCGCTCGTCGAGGAAACCATGGCCTTCGTCGTCGCGAACGTAGTACTCGACGGGGACACCGCGCGCGCGGAGAGCTTCGACGATTTGATCGGATTCGGCTTTGTTGACGCGTGGGTCGTTGGCGCCCTGGAAAACCAGTAACGGTGCGCGAATGCGGTCGGCATGGAAGACCGGTGACACCTGGTGCAGCAGTTCTTCTTCAGTCTCGACGTTCCCGATCATCTCGTCGAGCATTTGGTTGAGCGGTGTCCAGTAAGGTGGAATGGTTTTTCGGAAAGTGATCAGGTTCGACACTCCGACAATGTCCACGCCGCAGCGATACAGCTCGGGCGTAAAGGCAAGCCCTGCAAGCACGGCATAGCCACCGTAGCTACCCCCAACGATGCCGATGCGCTCGGGATCAGCAACGCCGTTGGCAATAAGCCATCGGACGCCGTCGGTGAGGTCGTCCTGCATAGCGCGTCCCCACTGTTTGAAGGAAGCTTCCCAAAACCGACGTCCATAGCCTGTCGAACCTCGGTAGTTGACTTGGAGCACTCCGTACCCACGGTTGGCAAACAGTTGCACAGCCGGATTGAATCCCCACACATCGCGTACCCACGGACCGCCATGGGGCAGGACAATCAAGGGCAGTGGCTTGGTGCTCTGGCGCGGGACGGTCAGGTATCCGCGAATGAGCAATCCGTCGCGGCTGCGGTAGTGGATCGGCTGCTGGTGCGCCAGCTCATCGGCTGCAAGGTGTGGCATGGCACTGCCGAGGTGGTGGAGCGAGCCCGTCGGGGCGTGCAGAAGGTAGTACACAGGTGGTTGCACGTCGCCGTATGCGCTGAGCACGATCCATTCGTGGTCGAGCGACCAATCGGTCAACTGTACCACAAGCGCATTGCCCAACTCGGAGGCGATGTGCTCATTGGCGCGTTCCCAGAGTGCCTGCCAATCGGGGTGGAGAAAGATGTATTCGTGCTTCCACGAAACCATACTTGCCGCGATCGGTCGCCGATCCTTGAGTGAGTAGAGGATGCCGTCCATGTCGTAGGTATCGCTTGTAGCGATGAGCTCTTCTTCGTGGAGTGTCGTTGGGTCGAACACGTACACCGCGGCAGTATCGCGTCCACGGTTCGAGAGCACGTAGAATCGCCGCCCATCGGGTGCCATGCGGAGTGGGACAAGCGTTGTGCGGAAGTTAGTTGTGATCAATTCGCGGAAGGGTTCGCTTTCCCGATCGCGGTAGAGCAACGTGGTGTTAGCACCGTCGGTGCGGATTGCGATTCGGATCGTGCCCTCATCGTCGGCGAGCCAGCCGGTCACACCGCCGGGATTTTCGGCGATGCACTCAAGGTCGCCGCTGGCAAGGTCGAGGGCATAGACATCGAACAGCTCGCGCTTGCGGCCATTGTGGGTGATCAGGATGCGGCGTTCGTCATGCGGCAAGGTGTTCAGAATACCTGCCCGCACTCCGTAGGCAGGAGTGCAACGGCGCGGTGGAGCGGTCGAGTCAATATCGAGCAGGTAGAGCTGGTAATTCTCGTCGCCGGCGGTGTCGCGCAGGAATGCAATCGTATGGGAATTTGCCCACGCCAAGGCTTGGATGCTGCGCTGCCGTTCGTCGGTGAGGAAGCGACCGGTACCGCTGGCTGGGTCGTAGAGCCAAACGTTGAGTTGTCCGTTGTTTGGAGCAAGCCAGGCCACGTGCTTGCCGTCGGGGGCGATGCGAACCTGGCTAATGCGCGGATTGCGAAAAAATTCCTCGACGGGAATACAACGAATTGCCATCGCCTGCTGGGAGCATAGTTGGTGTTGAATGCTGCCGGATGGACGCCAGCAGTGAGGATTGCCGGCGCACCCAAGCGCGCAAATATAGACGACCGCAGCAGTTGGTCTGCATCCACGGTCTGCTGCTATCGGTAGGGGTAGTTCGTATTTTCGGCATACTTTTCGTGAAGCAGGACGTATGTGCCGATTCGTTGCATACAGCGGTCCGCCGATTGTGGCGCACGACCTTCTCTACAAGCCGCGGAACTCGCTGGTGGTTGCTCAAAGTGTCAATGCTGGCGAAATGTCGGTGGCGGTCAACGGCGATGGCTTCGGGGTCGGGTGGTACGTACCCGAACTCGATAGCGAGCCGTGTGTCTTCCGTTCGATCAAGCCAGCCTGGAGCGATGCAAACCTGCGGAATCTGGCGCGAAAGATCTATTCACCGCTGCTGTTTGCGCATATCCGTGCGGCAACGCCCGGCTTTCCGGTCGAGGAGGTCAACTCCCATCCGTTCATGTGCGGCAAACTGATGTTCATGCACAACGGCATGATTGGCGGATTCCGCCAGGTACGGCGCAAACTGTTGCGCACCCTCAACGACACCGCCTACGATGCCATTTTAGGCTCGACCGATTCGGAACACTTCTTTGGGTTGGTGCTCAACCATATCGAGGATCCGTGGGGGGACATCAGTTGCAGCGATATGGTCTATGCGCTCCACCGCGCACTCGATGATTTGAGCACGCTGCTTATCGAAGCGGGTGTGCGGGAGCATTCGTACCTGAACGTAGCGCTCACCAATGGCACGAGCATCGTGGCGCTGCGCTATACGAGCAATCCCGACGTGCAGCCTGCATCGCTCTACTACGCACTCGGGCGGCGTTACAACAGCGAGGTGGATGGGTGTGTGGTCGAGCCCATGCCCGACGGCAAACGCCCGGTTATGGTGCTCATTGCCTCGGAACCCATCACCGCACGGCGAACCGATTGGATCAAGGTCGAGCGAAATGCCATGATGATCGTGGACGAAACGCTTCGCATCCGTTTCGAATCGGTCGAGCTGCCATTCGAGCGAACGTTTTTCGATTACGAACACGATGAAGTTGCCGAATGAGTCTGCGCACGTTCATCTCGGCACACGTACTGCATCAGCATCATACCATCACCAACTTCTGCGAGGACAATGGCTGAACTGATTGCGTTGATTGTTCTGCTGCCGCTGGCAGGATTTCTGATCGTTGGGCTTGGTGGCAAGCGTCTGGGATCAGAACGCACCATCGGTGCGATTGCATCGGGTGCGGTCGGTGCAAGCTTTGCAGTTGCCGTATGGCTTTTGCTGCAGATGCTGGCGCGTCCGGCTCAAGAGCGTACCCTTGTGCTGCGGCTCTACTCGTGGATTACTGCTGGCCAGATCAGCGCTGAGCTTGCCTGGCGACTCGATCAGCTCTCCTTGCTGTTTGTGCTGATCGTTACCGGTGTTGGGTTTCTCATTCACGTGTACGCGATCGGCTACATGCACGGCGACCGTTCGTTTGCGCGGTTCTTTGCCTACCTGAATTTGTTCATCTTCATGATGCTCAATTTGGTATTGGGCGATAATCTGCTGGTGACCTTTCTCGGATGGGAAGGGGTTGGGCTTGCCTCATACCTTCTGATCGGCTTTTGGTGGGATCAGCACTTCGAAGGCGTGCGGATTCGATGGACCGGTGATGCAGCGATGAAGGCATTCGTGGTCAACCGCATCGGGGATTTTGGGATGTTGGTGGCAATGTTCCTGCTGATTCTCTACACCGGAACACTCCGCTACGAGGACATCGCCGGCGCGGTGCTGCAAGGGACGGTGATTCCGCCACACGTGGTGACGCTGATTGCGCTGGGGCTGGTTCTGGGATGCACCGGTAAATCGGCACAAATACCCTTGGCGGTGTGGTTGCCGGATGCAATGGCGGGTCCAACGCCCGTATCGGCGCTGATTCACGCTGCGACGATGGTAACCAGCGGCATCTTTCTGGTCTCGCGGATGAACGTCCTGTTTGCTGCATCGCCGGATGCAATGGCGGTTGTGACAGCAATTGGGATCGCCACCGCAGTGTTTGCCGCCACGATTGGATTGGTTCAAAACGACATCAAGAAGGTGCTCGCCTATTCGACGGTTTCGCAGTTGGGGTTCATGTTCACTGCGCTGGGAGTGGGCGCGTTCACTGCGGGGGTTTTCCATGTGATGACGCATGCCTTTTTCAAGGCGCTGTTGTTCTTGGGTGCTGGGTCGGTGATTCATGCACTCCACCATGAGCAAGACATTCAGCGCATGGGCGGCTTAGCACGGCTTCTGCCACGAACACACTGGACGTTCCTGGTAGGAGCGCTTGCCATTGCTGGTATCTTCCCGTTGAGTGGCTTTTTCTCGAAGGATGAAATTCTCTGGAACGCATATCTCCACGGCGGACCCTGGCTCTGGGCTCTGGGTGTGGCGGCAGCGTTCTGTACGGCGTTCTACATGTTTCGGCTCTATTACCTGGTCTTCCACAACACCGAACGGTATGACCGACACCACCCACCGCACGAATCGCCGGCAGTGATGACCGTTCCGCTGGTGGTGCTGGCGATACTCTCGGCCATTGGAGGGATGCTTGGTATTCCGGCAGCACTGAGTGGTGGTGCTGTGCCGCACCTGCTCGAACAGTGGCTCGATCCAATCTTTGCTGCCAGCCATGCGCTCATCACGCAGCAGCACGCCGAGCATGCATCGCACACGCTCGAATATGTGCTCATGGCGGTATCGTTGGGCGTAGCGCTGACAGGGATTGCTCTGGCAACGGCGTTCTATCGGCGCCAGTCTGCACGCCCGGCACAGCTTGCCGAGCGTTTTGCCTGGCTGTACCGCGTCCTCTGGCGTAAGTATTTCCTCGACGAGTTTTACTATGCCGTGGTGGTTGATCCGATTTACCGCCTGTCGGTGCGAGTGCTCTGGCGCATTACCGATGTTGCCATTGTTGATGGAGCCGTCAACGGCGTCGCGCGCTTGGTCGGTCGCATCGGGGAATTGGTGCGCCGACTGCAAACCGGATACGCCCAGAGTTACGCCGTCCTGATGATGGCGGGTATCTTGGCGATTGTATGGTATCTGGCAAACGGGCACTAACCAGAGCTCTTCTCTGGCGAACACAGTATCCGAAGCGGCCTGCCACTGCCGCCGATGGAAGGCAGCTCAGTTAGAGCTTGACAAATCGTTCGACCTCGATTCGTCCGGCACTTCGAAGCTGGAGCAGGTACATACCGGCACTCAAACTGGCGATGTCCACCGCAACGGTATGCACGCCGCGCTCTCGGGGATGGATGCGCATTGTTCCGACTGTGTGCCCTTGGTAATCACTGATGATGAGCTCGACAGGGTCAACGCTCGGGCAGTAGAAGCTTGCGGTGAGCATTGTTGCTGCTGGCTGGGGATAGAGTGCCAATGCCACAAGCCGACGATCCTCGACGCTTGTGGGCAGGTCCGGTGGATCTGCCGGTGCGGGGAGTGCCTGCTGTGTCTTGTTGGGTGCGGGGACTGTTTGTGCTGGCTCCCATCGTCGCTGACCGCGAAGCGTCTGCAGCGCGCTGACAAGTTCAAGGGAAGGAGATTGGTTCAAGACATCCTCGCTGAGATACCATTCGGCTTGTACACGCTCGGGGAGAACATCCACCAGCACGTATCCATGCTTGGTTAGGTCGAGCAAGCGAAGGTGTGCATTGTTTTTCCACAAGGTGCTGTCGAGCGCTGCCAGCAGCTCCTGGGACAATGCCGCCGGAAGCTGTGCAGCGCGGAGAATTTCGTCGAAGTTTCTCGACGACACGCTCGGCGTCAGCGCTTCGACGGCAACGCTGGGCTGTTGCTGGTTGGGTGCCCCGGTGACGTTGAAAGCAAACGAGCTGTGGAAGTCGCCCGTTAGGACGACGACATTGTTCGTGCTGCTGCCGAGAAACCCAATGAGTCGGTGCTGTTCTGCTGGGTAATTGTTCCAGGAATCGGTGGTAAAGCGCTGCTCGATGAGCGGCACAGCAACGGGCAGTAGCAAACGTCCGATAGCAGAAAGCTGTGCAGTATCAATCGGAAGCGGCGCAACGGGACTAAACATCACCTGATTACCCAACAGTGTCCAGGTGGCGCTGCTCTGCGTGATGTTTGCCGTCAGCCATTCGTACTGTTCGGTGCCGAGGATAGTGCGATTGGGGTCGTTGAGGGAGTCGAGCGATGCTGGTGTTGCTTGCGAGCCGACGTTGCGCACTTGTTTGTTGCGTGCTTCGTGTCGGGTGTCGAGCATCAGCAATCGCACAAGGTCCCCGAACGAGAACGCGCGGTACAGGTGCCGTTGCTCCCGGACGGGCATCCACTCGTAGTAGGCGCGCAGAGCAGCGCGCTTACGTTCGTGGTAATCGCCTTCGGAGGGTTGATGGTTTTCGGCACCGTCGGCATAGGCGTCGTTGGCAACTTCGTGGTCATCCCAAACGGCAATTACGGGATGCTGCTGATGCAGGCGGCGGAGCTGAGGATCGAGCCGATACACCGCGTAGCGTGATCGGTAATCACTCAACGTGAGCAGTTCGATATTGGGCCAGGGAATTCGCTCTGCATTGCGCACCCATGGCTGCGTAGTGTCGGCGGCGTATTCGTAGATGTAGTCGCCCAAATGAATGACAGCATCGAGATCGTTCTGCTGTGCGATATGCTCGTAGGCGTTGAAGTAGCCAGCGGTATAGTCGCTGCAGGAGACGACGGCAAACCGTGCATGGGAGTACTGCCCTCGTGGTGCAGTTTTGGTGCGCCCAATCAACGACCATTTCCCCAGAGCGCGGAAGGCGTAGTAGTAGGTTCGATCTGCTTCCAAACTGTCGGCGTCAACTTTGACGGTAAAGTCGCGGTAGGACGATGTCTGGACACTTCCCCGCCGGACGATCTGGGTGAGCCCTGTGTCGAGCGCAATAACCCAGTCAACAGTTACGGTAGTGTCGAGAGCCGGCGGACTAACGCGGGTCCAGAGAATGACGCGATCCTCGAGTGGATCGCCGCTGGCAACACCATGGTAGAATGGCCAAAGCCGTGGGTCTATGTCTGCGGTGACTTCTAGTGGGTGGGGACGGGTAATCGGTTCCCAATGCACAACAGGGGATAGCTCCTGTGCCCCAAGCTGCAGAACAAGCGCAACTGTGATGGCAATGCAACGCTGCATGTGTCCGCTCTCGGTGGTTGTACGTGCTCAAGGGGCAAAATTGCTGCACAGACGTCAGCTCGGTATTGCCGAACTGTTACTCGAGCGTCAACGATGCACACTACCGGCGCCGATTTAGTGGCGGGCACTGCCACCGTCCACGTTGATGGCTTGGCCGGTGATGATACTTGCGGCGGGCATTGCAAGGAATGCCACCACGTTGGCGATGTCGTGGGGTTCGTCGGCACGGTGGATGCACTGCGGTGGGATAATGTCCTTGAGCAGGGCACGGTTCATCGGGCGATCGGTGGGGTCTTGCGTAGCGGTCAGTCCGACCGTGATTGCATTGATGGTGATGCCGTATCCGCCGATTTCTGCTGCCAGCGAACGGACAAAACCGATGATGCCGCTTTTTGCGGTGACGTAGTGGACAAGGTACGGCGTTCCCAGCCACACCGTATCGGAACTAAGTGCGATGATGCGCCCAAAGTTCTGCCGCTTCATCAGTGGCAGCACGGCGTGTGTGACCAAAAACAGTGAATCCAACGATACGCTGAGCATGCGTTTCCACTGTTCGAATGTCAGCAGGTCGAAAGGCTCCTCTTCGTAGAGGCCGACGTTATGGACCAGCACGTCAATCCGCCCGAAGTCGCGGGCAACAGCAGCAACAATGCGCTCGACCGTTTCGGGGATCGTCAAGTCGCCTTGGTAGGCACGCACGCGGTCGGTAATGCTCGAGACGGCAGCGACGGTCTCGCTTGCATCGGCGATGTCGGCAATGGCAATGGCAGCGCCTTCCTCGGCTAAGCGCTCGCAGAAGGCGCGTCCGTTGCCAACAGCAGCGCCTGTAATCAGTGCCACTCGGCCGTGGAGGCCTTCTTCGAACTGCGCAATTTGCATGGGTGGTTAGAGTGTGGATGGAACAAGGTGGTCCAGAGTGATGCGGTGCAGGGGATATGCTTCGAAGCCCAAAAATTGCCGCGCAACCGCTGCAAAGTTGCTGCTGATGTCAGTCACGAAATACTCGATATGTGGGGCATGCCGGAGCGGGTGTTCGCTGTTGGGGATACCGAGGATCTGCTGCACCTGGCGTGCTGCCCAGTAGCCGGGGTCAATCAAGTGGAGCGGCGCAACCTGTTCGAACACCTCTGCCAGCAACGGGAAATGCGTGCAGCCAAGAACGAGAGTGTCCACTGCTGCCTCCAGAAGGGGACGGAGATATTCCTCAACAATGGCGTAGGTGGCTGGATGTGCCAACCATCCTTCCTCGGCCAGCGCGACCAGCAACGGGCACGCATGCGAGAAGACCGCCAGACCCTCGCGTCGGCTATGGGCATAGAGCGCCAGCTCGTAGGCTTGACTCTCGATTGTTGCGCGCGTACCAATGACGCCGATGCGGTTGGTTCTGGTTGCTTCCAGCGCTGCCCGGACTGCTGGCTCGATCATCCCAACGACCGGAACTTGGGCAACTGCTTCGACGACAGGCAGCGACGTAGCGGAAACAGTGTTGCAAGCAACCACGACCATATCCACACCGCGGTTGCGCAAGAATGCTGCGCTCTGCGCTGCATAGAGCGCGATCGTGTCGGCAGACTTGTTCCCATACGGGACGCGAGCTGTATCCCCGACGTAAAGGTAGTGCAGGTGTGGCAATACCGCTACCAAGTGCCGCAGGACACTGAGCCCACCGATACCAGAATCGAATACCCCAATCCGCAGACGCTCGCTCACGATTCCTCCGTCGTCAATGACTCAACGCGGCGCTCGGTTCCTGTCAGGGTATCGTCTTCGCGCACAAGCGGCAAGCGACGAGGCGGCATGACCACCAGCGGCACCTTTTCGATGACAACATTGCTTGTGTCGAGCCCGTAGTACTCATCGGCGCTGGCAGCCAAGCGTTGCGACAAGAAGTAGTAGGCATTCAACACCAGCCGCTCGCGGGGAGGAAGTTCATTGTCGTAGGACAAAAACCGCTGAAAGATGACGAACCGAAAGTCGCCAGTCTGGTTGAGTCGCTCCAGGGACCGATAGCGACTGGCGATATCAATTTCTTTGCGGCGTACCATGTCCTCGACAACATGGCGGAACATGATGTTCAAGCGCGGCTCGATGCGGAAACCAAGGTTGAACCGAACATACACCACGTCAATATCGCTCGGTGCAGAGCGGCGGAGGCGATCGAGAATCTCGACGTTGTAGGTCATCCGGTAGGGTTCGTCCACGGTGTGGACGTTGACAAACCAGTAGATGTTTGCACGCTTGGGACTGCGGCGAATGATCGAGTCAATGGCAACTTGCTCGATTTGTCGCGGATCGCTCGAGGCGGTCAGGTACACCAAATGGGTAGCGAACTTGGGGATGCTCTCGTCGTGGCTCAGTTGCTCAAGAACTGGCACGAAGACATCGAGCGGGACCATCTCGGTCAGTTGCGAGCGAATCTCTTTGGAGCGGAACACCACGTACATCACCAGCGCAATCGAACCGCCGACCAGAAGAGTGAACCACCCACCCTCGACAATTTTGGCAAGGTTGGCAGCCAGAAACGACAGCTCGATCCCGGCAAACACCAGCACCACAGCGGCGATCAGCGGTAGGGCAATCTGCTGCTGGCGAAGGTATTGTACCACGAGCACGGTGGTCATGAGCATGGTAACTGTGATCGCCAAACCGTAGGCAGCTTCCATGTGGGTAGAATCCCCGAAGTAGAGCACCACCGTGATACAGCCTGCCATCAGTGCCCAGTTGACGCGCGGGATGTAGAGCTGGCCGCGAATGAGGGTGGGATATTTGACCTTTGTGCGGAACCAGAGCCCCAGTTGCATTGCTTCGTTTGCCAGGGTGTAAGAGCCGCTGATGAGTGCTTGGCTGGCGATGATGGTTGCCACTGTTGCCAAGGCAATGGCGAAGGGAAGGAGCGGTTCGGGAACGATCGCATAGAACGGGCGGGCACGGAGAGGCGAACCGACTGCGTCGAGCAACCACGCGCACTGACCGGCATAGGAGAGCACCAACGCAAGCTTGACCACTGCCCAACTGACGCGAATGTTTCCCCGGCCGCAGTGACCCAAATCGCTGTAGAGAGCCTCCGCACCCGTTGTGCACAGGAACACACCACCAAGCATCCAAAAGCCGTCAGGGTGTTCGGTGATAAGCCAGATCGCATACCGTGGATCGAGTGCTGCCACTAATTCTGGATGCTTGGCCAGGGATATAGCTCCAATGGTGCCAATGAAGGCAAACCACACCATCATAATTGGTCCAAATGCCCTGCCGACTTTTTCGGTGCCGAACTGCTGCACCGCAAACAGAGCAACCAAAATTCCAATCACCAATGGCACTGTGGGAATCTGCGGTGAAAGGATGCGCAACCCTTCGATTGCCGACGATACCGAAATCGAGGGGGTAATCAATCCGTCGGCAAAGAGTGCAGCTGCACCGACAATAGCGGGGAAGACCAGCCACCGACCGCGGCGTCGAACCAGTGCATAGAGTGCCAAGATGCCGCCCTCGCCGCGGTTGTCGGCGCGAAGTGTGATGACGATGTATTTGAGGGTGGTCAAAAACGTCAGCGTCCACACGACTGCCGAGAGCGCACCATAAGCCAGCATCGGATCAACCGGGCGCTCGCCGACGATAGCGCTAATGGTGTAGAGCGGCGAGGTGCCAATGTCACCGAAGACGATTCCAATGGCAACCAGCATCCCAGCGAAGCTGGTGCGATGATGGAGCGTCGTTGTCGCAGAAGCCATGAGCTGTGTTAGGAAAGCGATACCACTCTGCTCGGCTGCGAAACTACGAGCAGGACTTGCCCGGCCTAATTTTGCTCGACGCAACCATCCACGATTGCCGCAGCGACGGTGTATCCTGTCGAGATTATTGACCGTGCCGACCAGTTTGCCGCCAACGAGCGCTACTACTGGCGCTATCAGTTTTTGCTCGGTGATACCGTCCTTGTGCCGATGCTTGCCAATGCTGGTGCGTTTGCGCCAAAGATGCGTGTGTTCGAATTCGGCTGTGGCGAAGCAGGTGTCCTCGGCGCTTTCGCACACGCCGGTGCTGCTGCGGCAATCGGTGTTGATATTGCGGAGTACCGCATCGAGGTGGGGCGCCGCATTGCAGGAGCCTGCGGTCTGCCGGTGGAGCTAATGGTGATGGACTTGCTAACCGAGCCAATCCCCCCGCAATGGCAGCATCAGTTCGATCTGGTGATTCTGCGGGATGTGATCGAACATCTCGACAGTACCGCGCAGGCGCTCCAGGTGGTTGCTCAGTTGCTGGCGCCTGGCGGATGGGTTCTGGTGACTTTCCCACCCTACTATTCCCCGTTTGGTGGCCACCAGCACTTGCTCCAGACACCACTGGGAATGCTGCCATGGGTACACCTGCTTCCGCATGCTGTTCGAGAGTGGATCATTACCCGCAGCAATCGCACCGCCGATCAGGAAGAAGTTCGCCGGCTGAGCCGCATTCGACTCACCATCGGCAGCTTCGAACGTGCGGCGATCGAGAGTGGTCTTCAGATTGAACGCAAGCTGCTCTATGTGCTGCGACCGGTCTTTCGCTTCAAGTTTGGCATTCCTTCCCTGCGCATGCCGCGGTGGCTTGCACAGACGCCGGTGGCTGAGTTCCTGGCGTTGGAAGCATTCTACCTGTTGCGCTCCGTTCGGTGAGCGTTGCCGGTTTGGTTCGAACGGAAAAATTCCGTAGCTTCGCTTCCAGCACAACGTCTTGCCGGCATCACCATGCTCGTCCGTTGTTGCATCGCGCTGGCTACAGCGATTGTCGTTTCCACCGCCGTGGCGCAGGTGTGGGAGCCGGTCGCATTGCCTGGACAGTTCGCCCAAGGCTACTACTTGGATGTGTTCTTCCTGCCGTCGAATCCGCAGTATGGGTGGGCATGCGGCTACAATGGCTACGTCGTTCGCACTACCAATGGGGGCACAAACTGGCAGGGAAGTATTGTGCCCTACAATGGACGTGCTGGTGGGCATCTGGAGTCGGTGCATTTTGTTGATCAGCTCAACGGCTACGCGTCGGGACCGTGCGGCGTGTTCCGCTCGACCGATGGGGGTGTCACGTGGACCGACATTACGCCACCGTTTTCCAGCGAAGGTCCGTGGGGATGTTACTTTCTGTCGGCAACAATAGGCGTTGTGCTGGGGGGTGGCTGCGTCGGACCACAGCAGTTTTTCCGCACCACCAATGGCGGGCAAAGTTGGTCGCTGTTTCAAGCAAATCAGCCGTCGAGTGGTTTGACCGATGCTCTGCTCAATAGCGATGGCAGTGGTTATGCTGTCAGCAGTGGGTTGCTGTGGCAGACGACCGATGGCGGCGCAAGCTGGAGCGTGGTCGCGAGCACGGGACCGAACTACTGGAATGAAGAACTCACCCATCGAGGCAGCTCGTTTTTGATCCCATGGGCCGGTTCCAATTGCAGTGGCCAGGGCAGCGGTGGCGGCGCACGCATGAGTACCGATGGCGGGCAGACCTGGCGCACCTTCTCCACGGGCATTCCTCTGTTCGGGGCATTCCTCCACGACGGGCAGCGAGGATGGATTTGTGGCTTTGCACAGCAGGTGTGGTACACCAGCGATGGCGGTCAAAACTGGCAGTACCGCGGTTGTGGTACCAGCGGCGACCTCGACGACATTTGGATGATTGACGATACCACTGGTTTTGTTGTCGGCAATGGCATCTACCGCTATGCACCGGCTCGGCTGCGTGCCAGTGTGCAGCAGGTGGATTTCCAATCCAACTGCCCGCCCGTGCTGCGCTACGATACGCTTTGGATTCGGAATCGCTCGTGGCATGGTGTTACAGTAGGGCTTTCGATAAGCGGAACCGATGCCGGCGCATTTACCATTGTGCAACCAGCCTCGATGAGTGGTGGCATTGCGCCGTGTGATTCGTTGATGGTCGTTGTTCGGTATCAACCGCGGAGTGATGGCGTGCATCAAGCAGTGCTGGTCGGAACCGCTTCCGGGCAGCAGGTGAGCATTCCGCTGCGGGGAGAGCAAATCGGCCAGTCCGTTGTGCTCGGCGACACACTTGCTGAAGTTGTCGGCGTGCCTGCTGGGGAGGTGCTCACTGTGTCGTTGGGCGTGGATAATCGTTCCACGCAGAACGGGCAGGTCAGCAGTGTCACGCGCATCAGTGGGGCAACGTTTCTCCTCCAGAACACCTTGCCAGTACCCGTACCGCCGGGTGGCACAACGCTCCAGTTCAGTTTTGTGCCGCCGGATACGGGATGGTACAGTACTCGCCTGCGTATTCGGACCGAACCCTGCAGCAGAGACACAACGGCGACGCTTCGCGTCTATGCGCGCTCGCCGATTATCAGTGCTGCTGCACCGGAGTGGGTGTCGCCTTGTGGCAAGGAAGTTCTCGATTCGGTCCGTGTGCTCAACACCGGTAACAGCGACTTAGTCATCAGCTCCCTATGGATTGAACCGCTCGGTGCGCCGGCACAGATTGTTGGTACCAGTCGGGGCAATGTTCCGATTGTCGTGCCTGCCGGCGATACCGTGTGGATTCGTGTTGCGGTCCACGCGCAGAGCAGCGGTACTGCTGCGCTGGTGATCGAGCATAACGACCGCACCCTCGTTCGCAACGTTGCGCGCCCGCTGAGGGTATCGCTCCAGTATCGCTCCTGGCCACCGCAGTGGCAAGCAACCCCACCGAGCGTGGATTTCGGTACAGTGTGCGTGGGACAGTCGCGCATTCTCTTTGTTGAACTTGCCAACACCGGCAGCACAACCATTACTGCGCAGGCGACGACTGCTGCACCGTTTGCTCTGGCAACGCCAGCGCCGTGGGTGCTTCTGCCAATGGAAAAGCGGCAGATTGGTGTTTCGTTTACGCCAACGAGTGCAGGCAATTGGTCGGAGCTACTCACCATTGGCGTTGAACCATGTGCAGGGGGCGATACCATTCGCTTATTCGGGAGAGCCGAAACCACTGTCCTCACGCTGGATCCGTCCAATCCGACACTGCGAGTGCGTGTCGGGGAACAACAGTCGGTCCCGATTGTCGTGCGCTCCGAGGGAAGTTCGTCATCGCGGGTGATGCGTGTGCGGCTTGAGCCGCCAAATGCTGTGTGGCAAGCGCGCGTCCGGCAACTTCCCTTCGTGCTGTCGCCCGGACAGGCCGATACGATTTGGCTCGACATCCGTGCAGGCTCGACGCCGATGGTGGTTACCGGTACGCTCTGTGTTGCTGCTGATTCGCTCTGTCCAGTAGAGCAGTGCATACCGATCGGTTGCCAAATTGATCCGCCGGAGTATCACCAGCTCGATGTGCTGCCATCGGCGGTTCTGTTCGATGCCCAGCGATGTATCCCCGGTCGCCAGCGACGCACCGTCGAAATTGTCAATGCCGGCACCTATACCGAGACGCTCACCGCTGCTCGAATCGAGCCAGCAGATGCGCCATTTGCACTTGTGTCGCCTGGGCTACCGCAGGTGCTTGCGCCGGGTGAGCAGCTCGAGTTGACGATCGAGTATGCACCAACGGAGGAAGGTACACACCAAGCAGCATTGGTGCTGGAAAGTCCAGCGGCATGGGCAGTGCCACAGCATATCCGACTGACTGGGAGTTTTGTGCGTGTGCAGTCGGTGCTCGAGCCGGCCCGTCATGATCTTGGTCTGCTGGAGCCATGTTCTCCGATGCAACAGGTCTGGCTGACCATCCATGCTCGGGGTATGCTCGGAGATACGCTCGAACTGGTCGAGATGCCCCAGCTTGTGGCGTGGCAAGTGCCGCAGCAAGCGCTGCGCCTTGAGATTGCCCCCAACGATTCTGCCACAGTCGTGCTCAGCTTCGATCCTGCTCGAGCACCGTTGGAAATAGTTGCAACCGACCGTTTCGTGTGGGAAAGTCGTGTCTGCCCAGCGCAACTGGTGACGATTGTCACTTATCAGGTTGTCCGTCCACGGCTTCGATACCAACCGGAGCAGTTCCAGTGGACCAACCTGATGCAGAATACCGCTGTCACTGAACAGATTGAGGTGGTCAATCCATCGCAGCAGGATCGAACGATTGTCGGCTACCAAACCCTCCTACTCGACGGTGATGGCGAGGCGAGCATCAGCACACCGCTCCCGCTGGTGGTTGCAGCAGGGCAGCGCGCGCAACTCACGGTAACCATTGTGCCGCGCCAGGTGGGGAGCTTTCGAGCGTTGATACGCCTGATCGAGCAGTCGGTCTGCACCGATACTACCACTATCTGGCTTGCCGCAACGGTAGTGCAGGAGCACTATTGGGGGCGGCTTTCGATCCGTACACACACGGGACTGGTCGGCGATACCCTTTGGGTTCCGGTCCTGCTGAGCACACGCGATAGCAGTGCCGATGCGCTCTGGCGAACCGATCCAGCAGCGATTGGCTTTACGCTGACGTTCGATCCATTCGTCCTGGAACCACTCGGCGCGGAAACCGGCAACCGTAGCCACGAACTTCCGATCGAGGTCGAGCCTGGTGGTATCGTTCATGTTCGTGTGCCACGCCAGGCAGGACAGCGCTTGGGTGCTACCGATACGCTGGCGATACTGCGACTGTTGGGCTTGCAGTCTCCGCCTCTGCGGTCGGAACTGCACTTTCGCCGCTCGTGGGTAGAAACAGTCAAACCCTACACCCTTGAGCATGACGATGGCATGGTGATTTTAAGCACCTGTGTTGTGTGGATGAAGGTTGTTCTCGTTGGCAATGTTCGGTTCTGGGTTGCCCCGCACCCGATCGAAGGAGGCACGCAAGCAGCGCTGGTGTGCCAAGCCGAACAACGGCAGACCATCCGGTGTCTGCTCTATGACTCCCAAGGGGAGCTGCTCCATCAGTGGCAATTTGAGGTCGAGAATCAGCGGGAGGAGATGCTCCCACGGCTACCAAGTGGCCTGTACTACCTGCGACTGGAGAGCACCCTCAGTGGACACAGCAACCTTCTTCCCTTATTGGTGGTGCGGTAGTTTGTATCTTGCACTCGACTTCAGTCCAATTACGTGCTCCATTGCGTGCGGCGGCGAAAAAAGTACGGCGAACCATTCACCTTCACCCGCGAGCAACTGCAGCAGCGGGACAAAAAATTCTTCGATGAACTCTACGATCGCTATGCGGCTACATTGCATGGCGTTCTCTGCACCATTCTGCACGACACCGAAGTGGCCAAAGACCTTCTCCAGGAAACATTCATCAAAATTTGGCAGCATCTGGATACCTACAATCCCGAACGCGGGACAATTTTCACGTGGATGCTCAACATTGCTCGCAATACGGCGATAGACTACCTGCGCTCGCGGCAGTACCAGCAGCATCAAAAAACCGATGAACTACCCGGCTACGTATATGAGCACGAGCAATGGAGCGTTGCTCCGGAGGTGGATCACATTGGGGTGCGCGAATTGCTCGACAAGCTCGACTGCGACTGTCGCCGCGTGTTGGAGTTAGCCTACTATGCTGGCTACACGCATGCCGAGATCGCCGAGGAATTGGGCATTCCGCTGGGTACGGTGAAAACGCGCATTCGTGCAGCAATTGCACAGCTTCGTCATGTGCTCCGAAATGAGCTTTGAGCTATGACTATTCGCGACATGATTGAATCAGGTATGGTTGAAGCGTACGTACTCGGACAGCTCGACCTCCAGCAGCGACAGCAGTTCGAGGAAGCGTTGCAGCGTTCGCCCGAGTTGCAGGCAGAGCTTGCACGCGTGGAGGAAACGCTCGAGCCTTTTGCTCGGATGCATGCGGTCGAGCCTCCAGCGGGGATGCGCGAGCAGATATGGGAAGCGATCCAGGAGCGTTCTGCGCCGCCCCTGAGCCAGGAACAACCGGTACCGACTCTGCAGCGCTGGCAAGTGATGCTTGGGGCTATTGCTGCAACCGAGCTGGTGCTCTTGATTGTTGGTGCTATCTGGGTGTGGCGCCTCTCAGCTGCGCTTGAGCAACGGCAACACGAGCTCGACAATCTTCAGCAACGCTACGAGCAGAGCATAAGCGCGCTCAAGGCTCAGCTTACCGACGTCCGCGACGCTGTCCGTCTGATGTGGGGAAAAGCAGTCGTAGTGCCTCTGAAGGAAACGGGGAAGCAACCGGCAGCACGTGCCTCGGTTTGTTGGGATACTGCCAGTGGCCAGCTCTTTCTGGCGATGCCGATGCTGGCACCACTCCCAACCGATCAGGCATACCAACTGTGGGCTCTTGCCGATGGTAAGCCCATTGATGCGGGTGTCTTTGTGCCCGATTCGGTACGCTTGGTCTATCCGCTCAAAACGGTCAATGCTGCTGATGGTTTTGCCGTCACCGTCGAACCACGTGGCGGGAGTGCAACGCCAACCCTCTCGACGATGGTGCTGATTGGCAAGCTCCCGCGCCCAGCACCCCGATGGACAGAACGCGGCACTCGCTGATCAGTCCTCGACCGAGGCTTGCTCCTTCCTCTGTGTCGTGAGAAATCCACCCAGCTGTTTCCTCCGTAGGTATGGACGTCTTGTTTCACCATTTCCATCGGAGTTTGTCATGATCCGACGTTTTCTTGCTCTCGTCTTCGTGGTGACAATGAGCCACACTGCGTGGGCATCCTCGGTTGAAGCGAACTTGAGTTCGCAGGTGCTGCTGCTTGCTCGGCTGAGCGGGTCGAAGGTTGTACCAGCAGTACAAACACAGGCAGAAGGACTTGTGGCCGTGTTGCTGAATTTCCAGAAGGACAGTGCCTTCATTACGGGCACAGTTACGGGCATGACCAGTGCGATTACGGGGATTCATCTGCATCGTGGCCGTGCGGGAGAAAATGGGGATGTGGTGTTGGACCTGAGTTCATCGTTGCAGGGGGATGTTGTTGCAGCAGCAACAAAGCTTAGCAGCATTCCACCAGCGGTGATTGCCGCAGCGCTGAAGGGTGAGTTGTATGTAGCCGTGCACACGATGCTCAATCCTGGGGGTGAGTTGCGTGGGCAGTTGGAAGCAGAAACGGACGTGCAGCTCTCGGCAATGCTAAGCGGTGAGGCTCAAGTGCCACCGGTAACGACCGACGCCACCGGGATGGTTGTCGCAACCCTGCGGCAAGACGGGAAAAAGCTTCGCATCTGGGCAGTCTTCAGCGGGACGGCTCAAGTAACGGCAGCGCACTTGCACCGCGGTGCATCTGGGACCAATGGCGATGTTGTTGCCGATCTGTCGGGCATGATTCGGGGCAATACGATTGTTGGGGAACTTGATGCAAGTAGCTTTGTGGAAGCATTGCTCCGCGGCGAGGTGTACATGAACATTCACACCAGCGCGTATCCGAATGGAGAGCTTCGGGGGCAGTTGAGTGCCACGGCACGCACGCAGCTTGCCTTCGAGGTGTGGCTTGATGGGGCGCAGCAAGTGCCACCGATTAGCACCATGGCTCGGGGCGTGGGCAAGTTTTGGCTGAGCGCCAGCGTTGATACGCTGTGGTGGGATATTTACGCCGATGGCCTTAGCAGCACGATTACGGGCGTTCACCTCCATCGAGGAGCCGTTGGCGCCAGTGGGGATGTGTTGCTCGACCTGAGCGCCAGCGTGCAGCAGAATGGCTGGATTCGTGGCTCGAGTACGTCGGTATCATCAGCGCTGATTGCAGCACTGCTCAGCGGGCAAGTCTACGTCAATATCCACACCGCCAACAATCCGAACGGAGAAATTCGCGGACAGGTGTGGCGCTTGCTGCGCGAAGGATTTGTTGCCTCGTTCGATGGGCAGCAACAAGTACCACCGGTGACGACACTTGCCCGTGGAACAGGAATCGTCTCGATTGACCGCACCGGTAGCAGCCTCCACTACGAATTTGTGCTCAATGGTGTTGTCCCGCAAGCGGTCCACTTCCACAAAGGCAAGCGTGGCGAAAACGGGGACGTCCTTTTTGACTTGAGCAGTTCGTTTTCCGCTGTTGCGATGGCAGGAGCAACTGCATCGGGATACTGGACAGCAGAAGATATGCCGGCCTTCGATGCTGTAACGGCGGAGCTCTTCTTCCGCGATAGTGTGTACGTGAACGTGCATTCGGCTCTCTATCCTAATGGTGAGTGCCGCGGACAGGTGACCCGACAGTATGCTCCAATGGGCATCAGCACAGCCGACAACGGATCGCAGCAGCCGGTGCAGCTTTCTCCGAACCCCGTGGAAACAACGATGTGGATTCGTGCGGAGTCGGCAGAGGGTTCACTGCTTGCATGGAGGGTTTTCACTCTGCGCGGGGAAACCGTCCTCGAAGGCACTGCAGAGTATAGCGCCGGCGGGTATATGGTGGATGTCAGCAGCCTACCGAGCGGCGTGTACCTTCTGCAGATGACCTTCTCCTCGAGCAACCGTCGGGCGCTGCCCTTCGTCAAGCAGTAACGTACACTGTGTTCCACCCACGGAGCACTGCGCGGCTCCGACTGCAGGCGGGGCATCCCATCGGGGTGCTCCGCTCTGCGTGTGGAACCTTTCTATCGGCATCAAGTCTAAGGCGCCGTAAACTCCCCCACCCATATCAGCAGCAGGGCGCTCGGCACAACGTCGAGCGCCCTGTCTGTTGAATGAATCGAATCAGGCGGATCGCACATCACACCTGCAGAAAATAAGAGTGTAAAATCCGTATTTTTGCGACAGAGTACATTACGTGTACTCAGAACCATGTCCAACTCATCTGGAGGATTGTGCGATGAGCAATCAAGTGTTGGAGGAGCGTTTTGTGCCGAAAGGTGCGATTGCGTTCTTTGCAGCATTGGTGGTGTTCTACGCCATGCTGTGGTTTACGATGTACGCTGAACTTCTGGGGCGGAGGTAGCCATGGACCGGATCGAGAAGGTTGTGATGGCAACCGCTGTGGTGCTCTTGCTGATCTTCTTCGGTGCCATTGTCGTGGCGGCAACCAACTACGGGGTTGACCTGCCAACATGTGTGACCGACCGCAAGCCATTTACGGAGGGCAGTGCGCCCTTCAAGCTCTCCGATCAGCCACTCCGATACGAAGCGCATACTGTTGCTCGCATGTGGATGTTTGACCCACCAGAAATCACTATCCCACCGGGTGCGGAACTTGACCTCTACCTCAGCTCTGCCGACGTCGTGCATGGTTTCTACGTCGAAGGTACGAATATCAACTTGATGGCTGTGCCGGGCGCGGTCACCTACCAGCGCGTCAAATTGGATCGGGAAGGCACCTACCGTATCCTGTGCCATGAGTACTGCGGAACTGCTCACCATCTGATGGCGGGAACGATTGTTGTTTCATCACAGGCAGTGGAGGAACAATGAATGGACTGATCAAACTTCCGGTAGAGTCCGGGGCGCGTAGGCTGGTTCTTATCGAGATAGTGCTGCCAGTGGTGCTGCTGGTTCTTGGAATCTACGCTGGGCTGCTGCAAGTGCTCTTTCGTGCGGGCGTGATTCAAGCAGCAGAGTTCGGTGGTTGGGAATACTACCAAGGGCTCACCCTGCACGGCGTGGTCAATGCGGTGGTATTCACCACGTTCTTTGCGGTGGCGTTTGGCAATGCGCTTGTGCCGTATGCACTGGGCATGCGGTTGCCCCTGCGCTGGGCGTGGGTATCGGCTGGAATGATGATCGCAGGAACGCTTATGGCAGCGTGGGCGATTCTGGCCGGTAAAGCGTCGGTGCTCTACACATTCTACCCACCGCTGATGGCACACCCACTGTTCTACATCGGAGCAGCACTCTTGATTGTGGGATCATGGATAGCGTTTTTCAACTGGATTCCGCTCTACCGCCGCTGGCGTCGGGAGCATCCCGGAGAGAAAACACCCTTGGCAGTTGTCGGCATTTTTGCGACCTTCATTGTTTGGCTCATCGCAACAATAGCAGTTGCTATTGAGGTTGTGGTGCTGCTCATCCCCTGGTCGCTCGGATGGACGCAGGAGGTCAACGTCCCACTGGCACGAATGCTGTTCTGGTTTTTCGGTCACCCGTTGGTGTACTTCTGGTTACTGCCGGCATACACGATGTACTACACGATGCTGCCACGCCTGGCCGGAGGAAAGCTCTACTCGGACAAGGTTGGTCGCTTGGTGTTCATCCTGTTGATTCTGTTTTCGATTCCGGTGGGTGCACATCACCAATACACCGAGCCGGTCATTAGCTCGAGCGCAAAACTCTTGCACGCGTTCCTGACGTTTGCGGTTGCGCTGCCCAGCTTGATCACAGCCTTTACGCTGGCTGCATCGTTGGAGTATGGTGCTCGGCAGCGGGGTGCGCGCGGATTGTTCGACTGGATCGTCAAGCAACCGTTTTTCAGCACGGATGCGTGGCTGTTTTCCTACCTGATTGCGGGGCTGATCATTTTCATCATGGGTGGAATCTCCGGGATTATCAATGCATCGTACAGTATGAACGTTGTCGTTCACAATACCAGTTGGATCCCAGGACACTTCCACCTCACTGTTGCAGGACCGGTTTTGCTGGCGTTCTTAGGAATGAGTTTGCATTTGCTGGTCAGCTATAGCGGCAAACAGCTTCGCCTCAAGCGATGGGCAGTTGCAGTACCATACCTGTGGCTGGTCGGTGTGTTCATTTTTTCATGGGGAATGATGCGGGGTGGTCTCCATGGTGAGCCACGGCGCTCGAATTTGGGTATGTCGTACCTCAATCCCGATAGTCCGTTCTACCATCCAGAGTGGAAACTCTTCGTGACGGTGACGATGATCGGCGGGATCATTATGACGCTGGCAATGATCCTGTACTTTGCCGTGTTTTTTACAACTGCCCTGAGCCGGCGAAGTGGGGAGGCAGCAGCAGAATTTCCGCTGTCGGAGGCATACCACGACGAACCTGCTGGAGCATTGGCGAACTTCCGTCCGTGGTTGATTGCGGCAGTGATCCTGATTGCCATTGCGTACACACCGATGGTACGAGATGTGCTGCGAGGGACGTTCAACACTGCTCCGGGATATGAGCCACACAATCCTGCACCCGTCCAGCAAATGGAAGGTGAACTCGACACACCTACCGTCGAGCCGAAGTGACGAACATGTGGGTGCGGAGCCTTGCTCTGCTTGTAGGTGGGCTGTTGCTTGGTAGTTGTGATGGGATCCATCAGCCGAGGAGCAGCCCACTGCAGGGCACCGATGGTCGCACGTACCGTTTCCCAAGCGATCTGCAGGGTCGGGTAGTGGTGGTCAGCTTCATCTATACCCATTGCCCTGACATCTGCCGCATGACGATCGGACATTTGCTCGATGTGTGGGACCGAGTTGGGAAGGATACGTCGGTGGTGTTTGCCACCATCACGCTCGATCCGGCACGCGATACGCTCGAGACGCTCCGCCAGTACGCAGAGGTATGGCAGCTCCCTCCGGAACGCTGGCTCTTGCTGACGGGAACAGTTGCCGATGTCGAGCGTGTTCACCAAGTGTTCGGCGTTGTTGCCCGAAAAAGCTATACCGAGCGTCTGCCGAATGGGGAGGAGGTGTACTTTGTTGACCACACGGACGCAGTGTTCTTGCTCGATCGGCAGGGCATCGTCCGCGACCGCAGGGAGGGTAGCACTCTCGATGCAGAAGCCTATGCCGCACTTGTTCAACGATATGCACATGCTCGATGAAACGGTTGTTGGTTATCCTCAGCGGAGCGCTCATTGTGCTCCCCCTACTGGCGCAGCAAGCGCCTCGGCTTCAGTTCCGCGGCGGCTGGATGTATAGTGCCGATAGCGGTGCAGTCACCGGCGCGTTTCTGACCATTGTCAATCCCAGCAATGCTCCCGATACCATCGTTGCGGTACGCAGTGCGTGTGCTGAGCATGCTGAAATCCACACGACAATCCGCAATAGCGACGGCACGATGGGTATGCGTCCGATTGCGGAGCTGGTTATCCCAGCGCATGCTACGGTGCAGTTGCGCCCCCGCAGTCTCCATCTGATGCTGTACCACGTGCAGCGGACACTCCGTAATGGTGATCGGTGCACGGTGTTCCTCGAAAGCAAACGAAGTGGCACCTACCAGCTCGAGCTGGTCGTTCGCCGATAAGATGTTTCACTATTGCTGTTCCTTCCGATGAAGGTCTTCCCGTTTGTTCTACAGTTGATGCTTATGGCCACACTGACTATTGCCGTTGCTCTTGCCGGCGCAGACAAAGCCACCATGGAGCGCGGCGCAAAAGTATACAAAGGCTACTGCAGCACTTGTCACCAAGCCAACGGTCAAGGGCTTTCGACGATCTATCCACCGCTGGCAAAGTCCGATTGGCTCAAGACACAGCCCAAAGAGAAAGTCATCGAATCAGTTGTCTATGGGCTCAAAGGCGCTATCACGGTCAATGGGAAAAAGTACAACGGCGTCATGAATCCGCTGCCAAGCACCTACAAGGATGAGGACATCGCTGCAGTGATTACCTATGTGTACAACTCCTGGGGCAATTCCGGAACCGTCGTCACTGTTGCCGATGTTCAGAAAGTGAAAGCTGCACGCAGCAAGAAAAAGTAATCAGTGTGGGCTGGTCGTCGCGGCGTTGGCATGCGAATTGGTATTTTCGCTTGCGGCGTGTTGTGGCCGGCAGTGCTGATGCTCGGCGTAGCAACGAGCCCATTGTCCACTGTGAGGATTTGTCCCAACGTTCTTGATGCCGACAACCGATGAAGAAGTTCTCTGGACAAGCGTTTCTGTATGCAGCGTTCCTGCTGGTGTTCACGCTGATTGCTGCCTACACCGTTGCTAATAAGACCTGGTGGTTTCCGCCACTGGCATCGGTGCAGGGGATAGAGATTGACAATTTGTTCATGATCACGCTTTTGCTGACCGGCATTGTGTTCATTGCGGTACACGTGGTCTTGGCATTCTTTGTCTGGCGTTACCGTGAGCAGGCACAACAGCGCGCATCCTACATCACGCACAACACCCGGTTCGAGGTTTCTGCCGCTGTGACGGTTGCATTAGCACTGGTGATTTTGGTCGGTGGTGGGACGACGCTCTGGACCAAAATTCAAAGCCCACCGCCGCCCGACGCGTTTACCGTTGAGGTATGGGCAGAACAGTTCCGTTGGACCTTCCACTATCCGGGTGCTGATGGACGTATGGGCAGGGTCGAGACACGCTTTATCAGCGACGACAACCCCTACGGACTCGATCCAGCCGATCCCTATGGCAGGGACGACATCTTCACCACCGAAATGCACGTTCCGTACGGTAAGCCGATATCGGTGCTGCTCCATTCGAAGGATGTGTTGCACAGTTTCTTTCTGCCACATTTTCGGATGAAGATGGACGTTGTTCCCGGCATGACCACGCGGCTGTGGTTTACCCCGACGCAATCGGGCACGTTCGAAATCCCGTGTGCTGAATTGTGCGGTGTCGGGCACTACATCATGCGTGGTGTGTTGGTCGTCGAGCCGCCGGAACAGTTCAATCAATGGTTGAGCCAACAAACCCCCATTGCGCAATCGGAGTAACACAACTTTTCAGCCTTCCAACAATGGATCAACCTATCGCCCATGCAGAAGCGGCTGTTGATGCGCACCATCACGAGCCGCAGAGTTTCTGGACAAAGTATGTGTTCAGCCAGGACCACAAGGTCATCGCCATGCAGTACATGATCACCGCACTGGTGATGGGATTCATTGGTATGGTGATGTCCTGGATTTTCCGCATTCAACTTGCCTGGCCGGATCACAATCTTCCTTTTCTCCGCTTGTTGATGCCGACGAACATGGAAAGCGGTACCCTGCAGACCCCTGGGTACTACATGCTCGTCACGATGCACGGGACGATCATGGTGTTCTTCCTGCTGACGGCAATCCTAACCGGTGGCTTTGGCAACTTTCTCATTCCCCTTCAGGTGGGCGCGCGGGATATGGCGTTCCCATATCTGAACATGCTGAGCTATTGGTTCTACTTTCTTTCGTGTGTGGTGATTACGGCGTCGCTTTTTGTCACAACTGGTGCTGCCTCGGCGGGATGGACCTCGTATCCGCCGCTGAGTGCATTAGAGAAAGCGACGCCGGGCTCCGGATTGGGTCAGGACCTGTGGCTGATTGCAATCGCGCTGTTCATCGTTGCCTCGACGATGGGCAGTTTGAACTATGTCACGACAGCACTGAACATGCGCGCCAAAGGAATGACGCTGATGCGTATGCCTCTGACGGTTTGGGGGATCATTACGGCGGCAATGCTGGGGCTGTTTGCATTCCCGGCACTGTTTGCTGGTGCGGTGCTCCTACTGCTGGATCGGCATTTGGGGACGAGCTTTTTCTTGCCACACTTGGTCGTCGGTGGCGAGCACATCGTCCGTAATGGCGGCAGCCCGCTGCTGTGGCAGCACCTGTTCTGGTTCCTCGGGCACCCGGAAGTGTACATCCTGATCCTGCCGGCAATGGGAATTACCTCCGAGGTTCTCTCCAACGGCGCACGGAAGCCGATTTTTGGGTACAAAGTCATGGTGGGCTCGATCATTGCGATCGCGTTTTTGAGCTTCATCGTGTGGGGACACCACATGTTCGTCAGCGGCATGAATCCGTGGCTGGGCTTTGCGTTTGTGATTACAACCCTCATCATTGCGGTGCCGTCAGCAATCAAAACCTTCAACTGGCTTGGCACGCTCTGGAAAGGGAAAATTCGCTTTACCACGCCCATGCTGTTTGCCATTGGCTTTATCTCGACGTTCGTCACCGGCGGGTTGACGGGACTGTTCCTGGGCAATTCCGCGTTGGATATTCCGCTGCATGATACCTACTTTGTGGTGGCGCACTTCCATGTTGTGATGGGTTTGAGTTCGGTGTTCGGCATCTTTGCGGGCATCTACTACTGGTTCCCCAAAATGACCGGCAAGATGATGAACGAGCGCTGGGGAAAGGTGCATTTCTGGCTGACATTCATCGGTTCGTATGGGGTATTCTGGACGATGCACTACCTGGGCTTTATGGGCATGCCGCGCCGCTACTACAGCTACGACAGCTACCAGTTCTTGCCGCCCAGTATGCACACGCTGCAGATGGTCATCACCATCTCGGCACTCATTGTGGGTGCGGCACAACTCATCTTCACGCTCAATTTCCTGCTGGCATGGCTGCGCGGGAAAAAAGCACCGAATAATCCCTGGCAAGCAACAACGCTCGAATGGCAAGCAGCGACGCCCCCACCCCACGGGAACTGGGGTCCAGTGCTGCCCGAAGTGCACCGCTGGCCGTATGACTACAGCGTTCCTGGTGCATCGGCTGATTTTGTGCCCCAAACGGTGCCGGTTGAGATCGAACCCAGCGGTGAGCATCACCGCGTAGCCGTCGCCGTCAACGGACATGGACAAACCAACGGCCATGGCAATGGTCACCACGCTTGACAAACCGCGGCGTCGGACCCAGCTTCCGCCGCTACCACCAGGTGGCGGGAACGGATGGTGGGACAGCAGCGACGATCCCCAGTCCCTGGCAGTGCCGAGCTGGCAATTTGGCACCTGGCTCGGATTGGGAACCCTGACGGTACTCTTTGCTGCGCTCTCGAGTGCATACGTCGTGCGTATTGGCGGTGAGCGCTTGGCATTTGCACTGCCGACAACTGTCTGGGTGAGCACGGTGCTGCTCATAGCCAATAGCATTGCACTGATCGTTGCTCGCCGCGCCGTCGAACGCAAGGATCGTCGCTTCGTCGGATGGCTCTGGGCGTCGTTTGGTATTGGCCTGGCGTTTTTGTTCTCACAGCTTGTTACGTGGTCGGTGCTGGCTGGGCAAGGATTGTTTGTGACAACCAATCCCCACAGCAGCTTTTTCTACGTCTTGACCGTTGTCCATGGCGCACACGTCCTCGGTGGGTTGGGTGCGTTGCTGCGCTGCTGGTATCATGTGCGCCGTCGCAGTGGCTATCAGCGGCTCCGTCGCGCCGTTGGCATGACTGCAACCTACTGGCATTTTGTTGATGCCGTGTGGCTGTGGATTGTGTTGCTCTTTGTTTGGACTTCGATCTAAGGTTGAACTTTCGCATTTACACACAATGGCGACCGCAGAACTATCGCTCCAACACGAATTCCACGACTATACCCTTCGCTCGCCGTTTCGTGCCAGTTGGCAGAAGGTGATGATGTGGGTATTCATTGTCGTTGATGCTCTCACGTTTGGCAGTTTGCTGGTGAGCTATGGATTCACCCGCGTCAGCATCGGCACCTGGGCAAATCCAGCACACGTCTTTGCGCTCCATATCGGTGGCAAGGAAATTCCGCTCCTGCTGATTGCGATCATGACGTTCATCCTGGTGAGCTCCAGCGGCACGATGGCATTAGCAGTCGCCAATGCCTACGAGCGCAATAAGAAACGAACCGTGCTCTTCCTGACACTCACGATGCTGCTGGGTTTGACCTTCGTTGGATGCCAGGTTTATGAATGGACGCACTTGATTACGCATGGGACGCGCCCGTGGTGGAATCCCTACGGTCCGCCGCAATTTGGTGCGTACTTTTTCACCCTGACGGGCTTCCACGGGATGCACGTGCTCAGCGGCGTCTTGTATTTGGCGATCGTCGCACGCATGGTTGCCAATGGTACGCTCGATCGGCGCGGTTCGTATCAGCTTGTCGAAATCGCTGGGCTCTACTGGCACTTTGTGGACCTGATTTGGGTGTTCATTTTCACGATGTTCTACCTGTTCTAAGGAGACGCTATGGCTGAAGGCACGCACGTTCCCATTCGCAAGTATCTGGTCGTCTGGTTGTGGCTGTTCATCCTGAGTGCACTGGCATATTTCATTGACGTGGTGCACGTGCCAGCCCCCTGGAAGGCAATTCTCCTTGTCGTTGTTGCCTTGATGAAGGCGGGTATGATCATGGCAGTCTTCATGCACTTGGGCTACGAGCGACTGAGTCTGATCTATGCCGTTGTTGCGCCGCTCCTGTTCTTGGTGGTGATGACCATCGCCTTCTTGCCCGAAGGTACAGCAATTTTGGGCAGTCATTCGATCGTGGCGCCATGATGCGACGGTTTATTCAGGTGCTGCTGGCAATACTGGCAACGAGTGTGACCGCAGCAGCCCAGTGCGCTATGTGCAAGTCGGCCGTTGAAACAACCGACAATGCTGGTTTTGTCACCGCGCTGCGCGATGGTATTTACCTGATGCTGGTGACTCCCTACGCAATTGCAGCAGCGATCGCCCTTGCGGTTTACTTCCGCTGGCGCAAGCGACGCAAGGCCATGATTTCTCCCCGTCTCAACTGATGAACCATCGCCATGGGTGGAAACGCCTGCTTGCGGTGATTGCAGTGCTGCTGGCAAGCAGTGCATGCCGAACAGCGATGCCACCAGTACCCGCCGATGCTGTCGTTCTCTCGGGGAAAATCAATCCGATGCTCGGACCCGATGGGCGTGCTCTCTGTTGGGTGCTCGAAGTAGGCACCGATCTCCGCTCGCTCAAATACTACGCCTTGACCGGACCGGAGGAGGTGCTGGCGCGTCTTCGGCAGGAGGATGCGACGGTAACTTTGCGGGCAGTTGTTCGCACCGATGTTCATGCAGAGTGTCCCGTCGGTATCGTTGCAGAAGTGTATGAAATTCTCCAGCTCCACACACCACACGATTAGGTCTTGCGTGCTGGCGGTGCTTGCCGTGGGGATGCTGGGGTGTCCGCAGACAATGGTCAAGCGAATCGAACAACTCCGCCCACCACCGAACTACCGACCAGTCACCGCGGACACGACTGCCGAAATCAGTGCCGATACCCTTCTTGCCCGTGCTGGGCAGTTCAGGCAAGTTATGCCTTCGCCGGATGCCGCCGATACTGCCGATGCTTCCCATGCCGAGCGTGCTCGTGCAACCGATTCGTGCATTGTCGAACTGCACCCACGGCGATTGGACGATGAGCGCTACCCAGGAGAGATTGTCCTCGATGTTGTCGTCACCGATGCAGCGGGGCGATTGGTGACAGGGCTGGCGCCGCCGCACTATCGCGGATCATTGCCATGGCGCTCGCTCTGGTTCTGGCTCAGCGATTCGTGTCGGGGCCGGGCGGTGCCGATTGATTCCTTCACAGTCGAGGAGCTCAAAGCCGAGCGGGACGAGCGCTTTGCCATTGCCTTTGTGCTCGATCATTCACCCTCGATGGGCGAAGCACGCGTGGTGCGCTTGCGTCAAGCTACTGCGCGTGTCCTGGGCGAATTCATCGCCGGCGATGCCGCCACGGTTATCAGCTTCGGCGGACGGGTCACCGTCGAAATCCCCATCACCAGCGACAGTGCGGTCTATCGCGCTTTCAACCCCTACGCAGGGAAGATGATCGGTGGAACAGCGATCTACGATGCAGTGGCGGCCGCCGTAGATCAGCTACGCAAGGTGCCACCGCAGTATCGTCGGGTTATCGTCTTGTTCACCGATGGTGGGGACAATGCCTCGAAGCTGACCTTGCAACAGGCGGTCCGCCGCGCCCTCGATAGTGCCGTGATGGTGTACACCATTGGCTATGGTCTGATCGAAGAAGAGCCGCTCCGTTTGCTGGCGCAAGGTACCCACGGGCAGATGTACCGCATCTACTCGGTGCGCGAGTTCCCCTTCATCTTTGCACGCATCTACCGCGCGCTCCGCTCCTACTACCGCGTGCGCTATCGTGCACCGGAATGCGCAGGACTCCATACCGTGCGGTTGGGGTTACGGATTGGCCCTTGCTCGACGTTTGCCACTGCACGGTATGACCGCTCCGTACTGACCGCGCTCGATACGGTTGGGACGATGATTTTCTTGCCGATCGAATTCGACTACGACCGAGCAACAATTCGGCCTGAGTCGCTGCCACTTATCGAACGTATCGCCGATGCGATGAAAGCACACCCAACGCTGCGGATCGAAGTGCGCGGACACACCGACGACCGCGGCTCGGAGGAATACAACCGACGCCTATCGCAGCGGCGTGCCAATGCAGTGGTCGAGGCGCTTGTGCAGATGGGAGTGGAGCGTTCACGACTGCGTGCTGTTGGCTTCGGTAAGTCCCGCCCGCTGGTCGAAAACACAACCGAGGAAAATCGCGCACGCAATCGGCGCACAGAATTTGTCATCATCGGCCCTGGAGAATAGGCGTGATCGTCTCGCTTGTTGTTGCCTACGATGATTGCCGAGGGATCGGACGTGGCGGCAGTCTGCCCTGGCATATTTCGGCGGACCTTGCCCTGTTCAAGCGCATCACCTGGGGCCACCACATCGTCATGGGGCGGCGGACGTTTGAATCCATTGGCCGCGCCTTACCGGGACGGGTGACGATCGTCGTTACTCGTTCGCTGGAGAACGTACCGCCGGGTTGCCACCGTGCCGCGTCGTTGGAGGATGCGCTCGCGATCGCTGGCCAGGCGGGGGAGCAAGAATGTTTCGTTATCGGTGGTGGGCAGCTCTACCGTGCCGCGCTTTGCCATGCCGATCGAATCTATGCCAGCGAGATCCAAGGAGAATTCAACTGCGATACGTTCTTCCCCCCGATTCAGCCGGAGGAGTGGAACGAACGCTTTGCCACAACGATTACCGACGAACGCAGCGGCATGCGCTTTCGCTTTCGCCTGCTGGAACGGCGCGGGCGAGCGCTACCGATGCCGGATATCCTCAGCGAATGGGCAAACCAAGGCTGATTCCCAGCGCAACGCTGAGCGAGGAGGAAACCTGCGAGGAATACACCAACGCGCTACCGTCGAGCCCAACGTTGAAGCGGAAGTCGGTGCTGACCGGGAAGCTCAGACCTGCCGACAGCGTTGCAAGAGGGCCAAGCTCGGTGACCCCTACCCCTGGTTGGACGAATGGTATGCCGCCAAGCACACGAACATCCGGTTCGCTGAACATGTACGCTACCGCCAGCGACGAGAGCATAACCGTCGAGAGTGTGCCGCTTGGCTGTGCAAGGTTGAGCGTATAGGGAGCGCGGCGGAATTCGATTCCCAACCGATGATGCTCGTCGAATCGGTAGAGCGCTGCGATGCTAAAATTCTGTGGCGATGCGGCCGGACCGCTGGTTGCAAGGAGAGAACCGCGATAGGATACATAAGCTGCCAGTGCTGCTTCGTGCGTGGTGTTGCTCCACTGCTTGGGCAGATTCACCATCCCGACTCGCCACCGCGCCTGACGAAGCAGAGGCGATGCTGGACCGATGGGAGTGGTGGAGCGATCGAGCACGAAGTGGCTGCCGTCGTCGAAGGCAAGGGTGGATGCCGGCGCAGACGCAGCACTCGATGTCTGGTCTTGCTGGTCAACCGACGCAGACGCTGCTATCGGCTGCACGGCTGGCAGAAGCTCTGGTCGTGGGCGCGCAGTGACCGAAGCTGGAACACGGGCTTCGATCGGTGCTGCTGCAGTGACCGTCGCTGCCATTGGCGATGGTGTCTGGTGTCCGCGCCAGAGGAAGAGCCCGATGCTCATGAGTGCGATGCCACCGACGATGCCCCAGTAGGGGAGCAAGCGCCGTGCAAGAGGCGTTGCGGGAGTCAATCCAATGGCAGCATAGACCGCTTGCTTGACCTCGGACGGAGCGGCTGTCGTCAGTCGTTCTGCCTCGATGGCACGGTAGAGATCGAGCGCTTGGTGGAACTCGCGCTGGAGCGCTGGGTCCTGGCTGAGCGCCTCGAAGAGTTCTTGTTGCTCCTCGGGGGTAGCTTCGCCATCGAGGTAGAGGAAGATCAGCTCTGAGTACCTACTCATGATGATTCGTCTGCGTTGTTTTCACTGCTGGTAGTGTCTCGCCGCTGGAGGAATCCTCCCAGTACGGTTCGAGGATTTTTCGCAGGTGTGCCTTCGCACGAACGATCCAATTCCGCACCGTGCTCAGCGGCACACCAAGCGTATCGGCCACTTCTTGGTAGCTCAAGTTGTTGTAGCACTGCAGGACAATTGCTTCGCGGTAGTGATCGGGCAACAGGTCAAGTGCCATGGTTACCAGTTGCACCAATTCGTTCTGCTCGACTGCTGCCTCACCGAGCGGATTGGGAGCCAGTGCCAGATAGATGTCCTCGTTGAATTCGGTTGTCGGCTGCGCGTTTTCGTGACGCTTGGCGATCAAGCATGTATTGCGCGCTATCCGCAACAGGTATCCCCGCAGATTGGTCATTTGCCGCTGGGGCGATGCCGAACGCCAGAAGGCAATGAAGGTTTCTTGGCATGCATCGCGCGCGGCGGCATGATCGCCGAGCGTCTTGAGGCAGTAGAGGTACACGCGCCCGCTATGGCGCGCGTAGAGTTCCTCGAACGCCTCGTTCCGCTCACGGTCGCTTCCACTCACGGTGAGAGCATAGAGCTCCTCATCGCTGAGCGACTGGTATTTGCTTTTGCGAGATGGCATGCGCGTCGCTCATGGTCCGTACACAGGCAGCTGCTTCCACCCACAATAATACAACGCAGCCGACCTTTGTTTCACCGCTGTTGGATACGTGCCCAGAAAAATCCATCCTGTTCGACCTCGGCGCTGGGGTCGAATCTACCGGTGTCGAGAACGTGCCAGCGGGAGCTGGAGGCTATTGTCTGGCACAAGCGCTCGCCTTCGTCGGGAAAGATGCTGCAGGTGCACACCACTGCAATACCAGAGGGAGCCAGCATCGGCAAGTATGCACGCAGAATTTGCTGCTGCACGTGATGGTAACGCTCCATGTCGGCTGGCTGCAGATGCCACTTGCCGTCGGGATTTCGACGCCAGACGCCAGAGCCGCTGCACGGGAGATCGAGCAAGAGTCGGTCAGCGCTGCCGGCCAAGCGCTTGATGACTTTGGTGGACGTAATTGCTCGTGTCTCGATACAGCTTGCGCCAGCACGGGCTGCACGGCGGCGAAGTTCGGCAAGTTTCCATGCTGCGGTGTCGAGCGCAATAATGCGTCCGCGGTTTTTCATCAGTGCTGCAAGGTGGAGCGTCTTGCCGCCACTACCAGCACAGGCATCCACAACGCGCATGCCGGGCGCAACATCGAGCAGAGGCGCGATCGCTTGCGATGCTGCGTCCTGCATCTCGAACAAGCCCGCATGGAATTCCTCCAGCGCAAAGACGTTCACATACTCGCTGAGCACGATCGCATCGGGTGCCACAGGGTGTGGAGTCGCAGCAATGCCGCGGCGGTGAAACTGCTCGAGCAATTCGTTGCGGGTAGTTTTGAGCGTATTGGTGCGCAGCACGATATGGGGTTCGGTTTCGAAAGCAGCAAGCAGTGCATCCCACCGATTGCCACACTGCTCGGCGCCATACCGATCGAGCCATTCCGGGATCGAGGAGCGCACAGCACGCGATGGTGGATTGTCCCAGCGCGCCGACAGCGCCGAGCGTGGCGGTATGCCCGATCGTAGTGCTTTGCCCATGGGTACCGACGCAAGAACCCACCATGCGCGAATGCAGCGGCCGATCTGTTCTGCCGAAAAGGTCTCCGGCTCGCCAAGTGCCCAGACCAAACGTCGCAGATGCCGGAGGACGCTGTACACCGTGCGCGCGATGAGCTGGCGGCGCTCGTCGTGGGGAGGAAGGGGACCAAGCAAGCGCTTCAGAGCGCGATCAGCATGCCGATGCTCTTGGAGCACGCTTGCGATGGCGCGCGCAAGCTCGTCGCAAAGGTGCTGCGTTACCATGCGGCACAGAGACGGATTCCACCCGGGGATGGCAAGAGCAGCCAGGCATGGCTGCTCTCCTCCGAGCGAGCAAGCCCGTAGCCAGTAGCGATACCGATCGTCGTGCCGGCGAGTACATCGCTTGTCCAGTGCTTGTCGCTGTAGATGCGTGCGCCCCCCACCACCAGCACCAGTGCCGTTGCAGCACTGCGGAGGAGCCAGCAACGGCTCCGTGCCCACGTGACCCCAGCAATCGTTCCCGCCACGGTTGCATGGCCGGACGGCAGCGACCACTGCGCGTCGTCCCATCGGAAGGGAAGCAGGTAACCATCGCCACGATCCCGGAAAGGACGTGCCCGGCCAATGGCGTACTTGAGCGCAGTCGTTACAGCGCCTGCGACGGCGAGCGCTTCGAGCATCTGCCGACCAGTGGTTACCGTGTGATCGGAACCAGCAGCAGCACCACCAGCAACGAGCAGGAGGGCAAGCGCTGCACCGCTCCAAGCCTGACCGGCAGTATTGCCGATGCTTGCCAGCGCATCGAGCGTGCGCGACTGGTGTGCACGCACTGCCGAACGAATCGCCTGGTCGGCACCACTGATCCAGGCAATTGCTGCAAGGCTTCCCATGCTGGCGGCAATGGTCGGGAGTGGCTCCCAGGCTATGCTGCGGGGAAGCTGCTGGAGATCATGCCACGCGAGTGCTGTACAAGTTCCGGTGCTGTCGGTAGTAGCGGCAGTGGCTGCCGTGGTGATGATGAGCGCTAGTGTAAGGGCGTGGAGCATCGAGTCTGTGTAGTTTTGGCGACTGCAAAATTGCACGCTTGCTATGCGTTGGTGTTGGTCGTTGATTCTGGTGAGTTCCTCGCTGCTGGCGCAATCGTTTGTCGAGGCGCCGGTCAGTGTGTGCGCCTTTCTTGGTGTGGCACGCGGTGCCAACGAAGTTCCTGCCACAGCGCAAGACTGGGGCATTGCCGGCGGTATTGCCGCTACCGTGCGCGAACGTACCGGGCGGCTGCTGGCGGGGGAGTTGAATTTTTGGTATGCACGCACGCTGGCAAGCGCACAGCCCTTTCGCTATGCAACCGGCTCGATCATCGTGGATGCGCGACTGCGGCTGAACGCCGATCTCCCGCTCGAGCTCCCCACGACTGCCTTCGTCGCTGCCGGAGTTGGGGTGCTTTTCCCGCTCAACGAGCAGGTGCTTGCACAGCCTCCCTCGCCAACATTCGAGCCGAACACGCCTGCGCTGGCAATACCCATCACTGCAGGCGTCTGCGTCCTTGCCGAGTCGCGCTACGGCATCGAGCTTCGAGCAACCTATGTCTTGAGCACCACCGATAATCTCAACGCGCCGCACGATGGGCAGTTCGATGGCGTGTTTGCGCTCATGCTGGGGATTGTGTTCCCGATCGAGTACTAACGCGGCTGCAGTAAATTGCTCACCGTTTGGTGACCATTTGGAGTAAACCGCAATGCGTCCGCCCCTGTTGGAACGCGAGCAGATCGAGCGCCGCCTTGCCGAACATCCTCTCTGGCGATTGGAGGATGCGCCACCGCCACCGCTGCGGATTGTTCGAGATATTGTCGCACCGAATTTTCTGGCAGCTGTCGGTTTGGTCAACGCGATTGCACTGGCGGCTGAAAAGCTGGACCATCATCCCGACATTCTGCTCTACGGCTGGAACAAGCTGCGCATTACGAGCACCACACACGACCGCGGTGGAATAACCGAGCTGGACTTCCGCTTAGCGCAGGAAATTGATGCCCTCGTTGGTTAGACGTTCCAGAACTGCCGATCCAAGCTGCGGTACTGGATGGCCTCGCCGATATGGACCGGACTGATTGCGTCGCTGCCATCGAGGTCGGCAATGGTTCGGGCAACTTTGAGAATGCGATCGTAGGCGCGCGCCGAGAGTCCCAGCCGCTGCATGGCAGCATCCAAGAGGGCACGCCCTTGGGCATCGAGAGCGCAGAACTGTTCCAATTGCTTGGATCCCATGTCGGCGTTCTTGTAAATGCCATCGGCACTGCGAAAGCGCTCACGTTGACGCTGGCGCGCTGCAACCACGCGCTCGCGTATCACCGCCGATGGTTCCCCCCGACGTGCTGCCGACAGCTCCCGATGATCGACTGGCTGCACCTCGATGTGAATGTCAATCCGATCGAGCAGCGGTCCGGAAATTTTCGCCAGGTAGCGCTGAATCTGCTGGGGTGTGCAGGTGCATTCGTGCTTGGGATTGCCAAAGTTGCCGCACGGACAAGGATTCATCGAACACACGAGCATCACGTTGCAGGGATACTCAACGGTCATCTTCGTTCGGGAAATCGTAATGCGGCGTTCCTCGAGTGGTTGGCGGAGCACTTCCAGGACGTTGCGCGCGAACTCGGGCAATTCGTCGAGGAAGAGCACGCCATGGTGCGCCAGTGATATTTCGCCCGCACGGATGGTGCTCATTCCCCCGCCGACGAGTGCGGCGTCGCTGATGGTGTGGTGTGGAGCGCGGAAGGGGCGTTCGGTGACCAGTGGTTGGCCCGGCGGCAGAATGCCCGCTACCGAATGGATGCGGGTTGTCTCCAGCGCCTCCGCCAGGGACAGCGGCGGCAGAATACTCGGCAGTCGTCGCGCGAGCATGGTCTTGCCCGAGCCCGGCGGACCAATCATGATGACGTTGTGCCCACCGGCGGCGGCAACCTCGAGCGCACGCTTGACGGCTTCTTGTCCCTTGACGTCGGCAAAGTCGGGTTGGTGATGGCTCTGGTAGCGTTCGAACAATGCCTGGGAGTCCACCTGCACCGGCTCGGGCGCCAGCTCACCGGTGAGAATCGAGACAACCTCGGCAAGGGAATCGGCAGCGAGAACCTCCACAGCACCAGCCAGCGCTGCTTCTTCGGCGTTGGCGCGGGGAACGATCATGCGCCGCATGCCACGCGCGCTTGCTTCTATGGCGATCGAGAGCGCGCCATGAATCGGACGAAGTGTTCCATCGAGTGCCAACTCGCCAATGATGAGCACACCATCGAGTGCTTCCTGCCCGATCATGCCACTGGCGGCAAGTATCCCGATGGCGATGGGAAGATCGAAGCCCGATCCCTCCTTGCGAATGTCGGCAGGGGCTAAGTTGACCGTGATCTTTCGCTGGGGAAAAGCAAAGCCGCTGGATTTGATCGCAGCCACCACCCGTTCGCGCGATTCTCGGACTGCTGAGTCCGGCAGTCCGACGACGGCAAAACCCGGCAGTTGCTGTTCCAGATGTGTTTCGACCTCGACCAGGAACGCCGAAATACCGACAACCGATGCCGACGAGAGCCGCGCATACATAGCTGCTCCTGCTGCAGGTGGATAGACGGCATCGAAATTACAATCGCCCCCGCGCTACCACACCATCACCAGTTGCCGGATGGTCTTCCCATCGGAGCAGGCGAGCACGACGGCATACACACCCATCGGGAGCGCCCGCCGATACGCTCCAGCGCCGATGTGGTCGCGGGCAATGAGGATGCCGCCCAGCGTGTACACCGAAAGCGCGGCAGGGGCACAGTGCTCAGGAAGCGTGATCGATAGCGCCTCGCCAGATGGGGCAATCACCAGCGATGCATCACCGAACGGGACCGACAGTATCCCCAAGCTTTGCAACCGGAGCAGGAACCCATCGAGAGCACCGGCGGTGGAGCCGCTCAACGGGGAAAAGCTTGCGCTGGTCGTGGAGCCAGCAACAGCAATGCTGCTATCGGGCATCCAGCCGATGCCGCACGGCAGGTCTGCGCCTGCTCCGCCGTAGAGGAGCGAGGCAATGCGCCGCGTGCCGTCGGGCGAGAAAAAGCCGACGAACGCATCCTCGCCACCGGCAATCGCGGTGTTGTCGCTGTGGGCGGTCGGAAAGTCACTGGAATTCGTCCAGCCGGTCACGAGCACGTAGCCGCGCGTGTCCATCGCAGCACCGGTGCAGCGATCCGAGCCACTGCCACCGTAGTACGATCCCCACAGCCGCGTGCCGTCGGGACGCAGCACAGCGACGAAACCGTCCCACTCGCCTCCGGCAAAGTTGTTCTGTGCTGCCTGTGCCTCGGCGATGTAGCTTCGTGCGGTGTTCGTGCCGTTTGTCATGCCGGTAATCAGAATTGCCCCCGATGGCGTCACCGACAGACTCGTGATCGAGTCCTGCCCGTCGGAACCATAGTAGCGTCCCCACAGGCGCTGACCGTTAGCGTCGAACCGTGCGAGGAATCCATCGGGTGGAGCCATGCGGTCCGAGCCTTCGCCGATGCCTGCAGCGATGGCTTGTCCAGTGTTCGGGCTGGTCGTCACGCCAGCGACGACAATGCTCCCATCGCCGAGTATCCCGACGCCGCGTGCTTCGTCTAATCCGCGTCCGCCGTAATATGTGCTCCACTGGCGCGAGGTAAGCTGCGGCGAAAGCGCAATGACGTAGCCATCCTGCACCCCGCCGAATTGCTGTTGGTGTACTGTCGCTGCAAGTGTGCTGCTGGTGGTTCCTCCAGCGACGACGATCCGATTCGACGTTGCAGCGACGGCATAGAGCGCATCGCTGCCGTCGCCACCGATGAACGTTGCCGCACGTCGTGTGCCGCTGGTCGGATCGAACGTTGCAACGAATCCATCGGCATCGCCGCCACCGTAGCTCGGTTGCACGGTGCCCGAGGTCGTCGGGAAGTTGCTCGATCGTGTTATGCCAGCAATCACGACTGCATCGCCACCAAAGGCGATGGCAAATGCTGCGTCGTCGTGCGATCCGCCGATGAGCGTTGCCCATGCGAGCGTACCGTCGGCAGCGAGTTTGGCGACCAGTGCGTCGCGCCCGCCGCTCGGTGAACCGCTTGCACCGGGGAACGAAGGACTATCGGTCCAACCTGCCACGACGATGCTGTTGCCAGTGAATGCTGCCGCTGCGATCGAATCGCGTCCACTGCCGCCGAGAAATCGTCCGCCCAATCCCCATGCGAGGAGTCCGGTGCGACCGCGCAGCGACAGTGCGCGCAGCGACAGTGGATCAATTGCCGCTTCCGTTACGTCTGCGTGCAGTGCCTCGCCGCTCGTCGTCAGCGCGTTTCCGCGCCAGACGAGCGTTCCGACCACGCGACCATTCCGCTCGATGCGCAGCGATGCGAACGTCCGCACACCTTCGATGGAACCTGCTGGCGTGTAGTAGTTCAGCACAGCCGGCAGCATGCCCTCGGCGACGATGTGGCACGAATCGAGCACGATCGCTGTGCGATTGCCGTGCGTACGGACCTCGATCACACTCGGTGTGACGACAATCTCTCCCGCAGCGCTTGCGAACAACACACGGCTATCCCATTGCCCGCGATTTTCGATGAAGCATTGTGCCGATGCCGAGGGCACGATGTCAAAAAACGTCAACAGTGTCAAGAAAACGACACACGCTCGGAGACTGCAATGATCGGTCACGTGCGGAAAAACAGTGGTGAAGTGTGCGCTCCAAAATTATGGCGTTCGATGAGCATGGAAGACCCTGAGACAAGCTCAGGGTGACGGCGGGGGGAATGAGACCCCGAAACGAGTTCGGGGTGACGAGGTGTGTTTCTGTGTCATGCCGAACTTGTTTCGGCATCTCGGTGCATCCCTTGCTGTCATGATGCCAAACTTGTTTCGGCATCTTGGAAGACCCTGAGACAAGCTCAGGGTGACGGCGGGAGAGTGAGACTCTGAAACGAGTTCAGGGTGACAGGGTGTGTGCTCAGGGTGACGGGGCGTTTGCGCGAGCCCGAAGTGGTGTGCAGTAAAGAATCGGTTACGACTACCGAAAATGTCTTGCATCGAAATTGTTCGCTGTTGTATCTTCGCGCTGGGTCGGAGAGCATGACAACCGCACACGAGAACATCCGCAGAGCAGCGGCGACGTGCGACGCTGTTTGGATGTCGGGGGTGCGTGTTGTATTTTTGCCGCGCAGTCGGGTGGGACGAGCGTGCACACGTTTCACCAGCGGTATCGAACAGCAATGCAACGAAGACATATACGGTGCGGTGCACCAGTTCAACCCACTGCTCCCGATGCTGCTCGATGCAGCACGAGCGGCAAACAACATCCGACGGTCGGCATTGCCGAGCTCCGAGGGACAACAGCCGGCGCTCAAGCCCACCGAGTGGGCGCAGCCGGTCAACCGGCTTTCTCGATCGGACGTGTGGCAATGACCCAGTTGTACGAACCGGAGAAATTTGTGACCAGTTTCGACTCTGCTTTCTTTTTGCATCACAGCGAGCGCCTTACAGCCGATCCACTGGTACGGTCTTTGCATGGAGAAGGCGCTATCGTATCGCATTCACTCGACACCAATCGTTCGAATATGTCAGATTGTTCCACTTTCGTTCCCGGAGGCACAATGTATCGAGTGTCCCGCATTGCTACACGCGTAGCAACATTGGTCGCTTTCTTGCTGGTTGGGAGTTCCGTGCTCATGGCGCAATCGTCGCCAGCCTCGTCGCGTTCGACGAACCAGGGGCGCAATCCCGCGCTCACTGCTCCAGCGCAAGGCTTGGAGTTCCTCGAAAACAAGGGGCAGGTCCGCGATGACCAGGGACGCCCGGTTGAACGTGTGCGATTTACCGCACACTCGAACGGTGCGAAACTGTTCTTCATGCCCGATCGCATCACGCAGGTCTTCTACACCGTCGAAGGTCCCGCTGCGCGCTTCGAGCCGGGCAAGGGCGTTTCGTCGAAAGAACTCGACCAGACGCGCCTCCGCTACCAACGAGTGGATATGGAGCTGGTCGGCGCCAGCACAAGCGTCAATCTCCGCGCCGAAGGGCTGCTGCCCGGTGTGACGAACTTCTTCACCGCATCGGCAGGACCGGACGGCATCACCGGTGTGCGGAGCTTCTCGACGATCGTCTATGAGAACGTCTATCCGAACATCGACCTGGTGCTCAAGGCTCGCGGCAAAGGGATGAAAGCCGAATTCATCGTTCGTCCTGGCGGCGATCCGACAATGATTCGTCTGCGGTACACCGGTGCCGAGCGCATCGAAGCAACCAGCGACGGCGGCTACCGGGTCGTTACCGCGCTGGGGACGATGACCGAAGATGCGCCGTACTCGTTCGTGCGCACTGCTGATGGCAGCGAGCAAGAAGTCGCCGCGCGCTTCCGTGTCGAGGGCGATGCGGTCACGTTCGATGTGCCTGCCTACGATCGCTCGCAAACGCTCGTCATTGACCCGAACCGCGATTGGGGTACGCTTCACGGTGGCAACGCAGAAGATCAAATTACCGGCGTTGCTACTCAACGGAGCTTCAATCCGAGCTCGACGACAGCATACATTTACGTCTGCGGCTTTACTGCTGGTGGATCGTTCCCCGTGGTGTCCGCTTCGCAGGGTACCTACGGCGGTGGTGCCTATGATGCATTCATTGCAGCATACCAGTACGGCGGTGCGCGGACGTACTCGACCTACTTCGGTGGTGCTAACGACGACCGTGCTTATGGTATCGCTGCCGACGGGGGCGGTCAAGTCTGGGTCGTCGGACAAACACGCTCGGCAAGTTGGGGTGCATTCTTCACCAACACCCAAAACGGCGACATTGACGGATTCGTCGCTCGCTTCAACTCGAGCGGCTCTCCGCAAGCTGCTCGTTTCATTGGCGGCATTAACGACGATTACCTGCTCGCAGTGGCATACGATGGAACGAACCTGACGGTCGGTGGCTACACAGCAAGTACGGGCTTAGCAACAGCGGGTGTCTTCCAAACGACATACAACGGTCTCTACTGTGGAATGATCGCTCGCGTGCCGGCAACAGCGTTGAACGCGATTACATGGCTAACCTATTACGGCAACAACACCGGCGCGCCCAACGGACAAGAAACCTACGTTACCAGTCTGTCGCCTCGTGGAACAACCGGTGACGTTTGGGTCGGTGGCTTTACCAACTCGCCGAACACCGGAAATGCGATCGCGACAACCGGCTCATTCAATACAACGGTCAACAACAATGGATCCGGGACCTCGACTGGAGCCATCAACTACGACGGCTTTGTCGCACTTATCACATCGAGCGGTGGGCGTACCGCTTCGACGTACTACGGAGCGGTACAACAAGACCGTGTCCTCGGCGTGGCGCACGATCCCATCAGCGACGGTGTGATCGCCGTCGGTCGGACGAATTCGCTCAATACGACCGGCAATCTGATCGCCAGTGCTTCGGGTTTCAATACCGTTCTCAACAACGGAACGAACAATACCGGCGTCGAGGACGGCTTCGTCGCTCGTCTCACCGTCAGCGGAACGACGATGAACCGCGACTGGGGAAGCTACCCGCGACTGGGGAAGCTACTGGGGCTCAACTGCAGACGATTACCTGACCAGCGTCGCTCGTTTGTCGCACCGAATACCGATGCCAACGGAACAGGTGGAAAGATTATCGTTGGTGGGCAGACGACCGCCAGCAGCGGCGCATTCGCTACGTACAATTTCGATGGATCCTTCAACACGAATCAAGGCGGCTACGATGCCGTGTGGAGTCGTATCAACAGAACGACGCCGGCTGTCGAATACAGTGCAATGTTCGGCTCGAGCGGCAACGACGTTGCGCTTGGCATTGCGGTGGATAACCAGCGCAATGTGTTCATCGCGGGTGCAGTCGCTGCTGCGGGTAATGTCACAACTGGCGGTGCGGCGCAAACGACGTACGGCGGTGGCGTCACCGACGGCTTCCTGAACAAGTGGTGCGACCTTATCCGACCGAACGCACCGCAGTATTCGACCACTGGTGAAGGCGGTGCGTTTTCCAATACTGTCACCGTGTGCCAATCGCTCAACAGCACTGCGACAGGGTTTGTCACCTCGCCGGGCGGCTACCCGAACGTTGCTCCTCCTCCTCCTGGAACGACCTCCGGTTCGTGCCTGAGCAGCGCTGTCCAAACGCTGACGGTGCGGCTCACCAACGCCGTCCAAGGTGTGCAGTACCAGCTCCAAAACACAACATCGTCGAGCTTCATCAACATTACAGCGGGGACGGGAACAAGCCAGGTCACTCCGACAACAGTCGTGGCGACGCAAGACGGCACGATTTACGTTTCGATCAGCGCTGCTAACCTCCCATCGCCAGGCAACTACGACCTCCGCTGGGTCGCCTACACCCAAACGGTCGGTTCGTCCTGCCAGGAAAATGGTGTTTCCAATGGCGTGACCCTCACCGTCAGTGCCCTGCCGGCTAACGACGCGATTAGCCAGTCTTCACCGGGGACGGACAATAACGCTGCCGCTGCGCCTGGTTCGACGTTCAATTTCTACGTGTGCGGCGGAAGTGCGAACAATTTCACTGTTACCGGCGGTGCAGGTCTAACCTACAACTGGTGCGTCCTCCAGAACGGAACGGTGACGTCAGCGCCGACGGTTACCAATGCAACTACGCAAACCGTGACAATCACTCCGCAAACGACTCCTGCGCAGCGCGATACGCTCTACCTGCGCGTGCGGCTAACCAATGCCAATGGCTGTGCCATCGAGTACCAAGCAGCGCTCTACGTCCTGCCAGTGGTTAGCATCCAAAATGGCCTCGCCAACGAGGCAACCAATGCAAATGCGAACCCACAGAACCTCTGTGTCAATAGCAGCGGGACGGTGACAGCCCCGGCGACGTACTCCTACCAAGACTCCGGCCCACACTCACTGGTCAATACCTACGGCAATGCAACCAATCCTGGGAATGGCGCAACGGGCAGTGATGTGGTAACTGCTGTTACGCAAGCCTATGCGTGGACGACGAACGCACCGCAAGGTCAAATCACCGGGGTGACCTTCTCTAGCCCATCGAGTGCGAATGGCGGGACAGTCAGCGCGACAATCGGCACATTCTCCTCAATGGCAAACCCGCAGCCTGTCACATTTACGTTGACGGAATCCTACACTGGTGGTGGTATCAACGGTTGCAGCCGCCCGGCGAACTACACCGTGAACTTCTACCCGCAACCAACTGTAACCGTTACGCCAAGCCCTGCTGGGCCTGTCTGCGAAGGAACAAGTGTTACGTTTACAATCAGCGTAACGCCCAGCTCGGTCACAAGCGGTACAATATCCCTCACGCTCAATGCCGCCACCCAAACGGGTGCAACTGTGACTGGAAGCACTGGGCTCAGCCCAGCATGGACCAGCGGAACAACGTATTCGGGCTCGTTCACAAACTCGACTATTACGGTGACGGTCAACCCAGGAACAGTCACGGCAGCATACGATGCGCCTGGGAGCATTAGCCTGACCGTCAACTCGCTCACCAACGGCGCCTCGCCAGTTTCCTGCCCACTGGCTGCTCCAGTTACGAGTGCGGCAGTGACGATCACCCAAAACCCGGATCCAATCACAAGCTTCCAACAACAACCAGCGAATACTGCAAATACACCACCATCACAAGGTCCGTTCGCCTCCTCGCATGGACCTGCGCCGACGATCCAACCTTCTACATCAACTACCAATGGAACAAGCTTCATTGCATGCCTCTACGACGCGACCAATGGTTATGGTCAGCAGTACACGTATGTGATCAATACTCCGAATCCAGCGGCCGGTCCAAATTCTAACGATAACTACACGTGGTCGGTCTCCGGTGGTGGCGTGACAACGGTTGCTGGTGGCGGTATGCAAGTAGGTTCAACCCCACCATTCTGGACTGTCCAATACACAACGACTGGTGTGAAGACATTCACCGTCACACAGACCAATAATCAAGCACCAGGCACCTGCCAAACGCAAACGCAATTCACGGTCAACGTCCAGCCGTTGCCTGCAAATGGCGGAACAGTCAACTGGACGCAAACGAATTGGTGCGAGAACTCCACCATCAGTTTTACAATCACCGGTGGCCCACCGAATGCCCAAGTCCAAGTCTTTGGCGTCCATGTGAACGCAAGTTCCGGCAGTCCGACATACACGCTTGGCTCCGGACTGCCAATTACCACAACCCTCAGTGGATCGGGTTCTTCGGGTATCTTGACGTTCAACTCAGGCACGCTCAGTGGTGGAACTGCACCTACGTATGTAGACATCAGTGTAGCCGTTGCCGTCATTGATGCAAATGGCTGTGGTCGTATTGGGCCGAATGGTGTGGGGCAGGTCATGCGTTCGGTCGCCACGCGGGTGTGGGATGAGCCGGTAGAGCCTATTGTCAATGGCCCTGATCCGGTCTGCCCGAACAAAATCACCGATCCGAACGCTATTATCCAAAACCAAGCACAAGTGGTGCCGGTCGCGCCGCCCTATACTTACAGCGTAACCAACCTCAGCGACTATCCTGCAGGTACAACGTTCAACTGGAGGCTACTCGATAATGCGAATAATGTCCTCACCCCTGGTGTGGACTACGACATCACGCTCGTCAGCACTGGCGGCTACAACAACAACCGAGCAGATGTTCGCTTCGGAAAGAATCTCGATGCGGTCAGCCCCTTAAGCTGGGATCTCCAAGTGATCTTCCCATCGTCAAGTGGAGGTTGTACGCGGCCGTTCGGACTTCCATATTCGATGACCAATCTCACAGTTGATGCTGAAACGCATCCGGATGTTGTTAACCAGACAACGGTGAATGCCGATCCAAACGCAATCGCTTCGCTGAGCTTGCCGGGTCTCTGCTCCGGGCAGCAGGCGGTATATGCGGCCGACCCAACAGCCGGAAATACGTATAGCTGGGCAATTGACGTCAATGGTGCGTCGAACAACTCCCCGATTCCGAATAGTGGTACTTGGTCGCCGAGCATTGTTGGTACGTTCGCAAACACGGTTACGATCGACTGGCCTGCGTTCAGTGACGCGCCACTTGTATGGCCGCGTGTGGAATGTTTTGTGACGAACGCAAACGGTTGTGTTGAAGGGGACACCGTGACCGTGTACATCCTCCCTGTTCCGGCAGCAGGGCCGATCGTGATGGTGCAGGATCCATCCACGCCGTGGCCGGATAGCGCCTGCGTCTTCAACGGCGAGAACTCGCACATCCGCGCGTTCACCGTGCCGAAGAGCACAAGCTACACGATTTCGAATGTCTCCTGGAGCTTTACCAACGGTCTGACGGCAATCTACTCCTACGGGACGACCGGTGCACCATACACGTTGCCGAACGCAAACGATACGGTGCGGGTGCAGTTCTACGGCACTGGCTGGGAGCACCTCGACGTCACGGTGACGACGACGAACGGATGCTCGAATACAGCCTCGATGGACTTTATGGTTTATCCGCCGCCCAGCCCAGTGATTTCGGGTCCGACGTCGGTCTGCCAAGGCTCGACGCACACGTACACTGCGACCCCGTACGTTTCGAACGATACTTACATCTGGGACATCATCCCCTCGTCGGGCGGGACGATTACACCGACGACCAACCAGAGCGTGATCAACGTCACCTGGAATGGCTCGCCGAACACGACCTACACCATCCGGCTGACGGAAGTCTCCCCGATGGGATGCACAACGCGCGTGTACTACTCGGTAACGGTCAACCCGAACCCGACCCCGAGCATTAGCGGGCCGACGACGATCTGCGCTGGGCAGAACTACGTCTATACAACGCAGAATAATGCGCCGAATAACTCGTACGCATGGTCGTTCACGGGGACCAATAGCGCTGGAGCCACGTTTGTGAGCGGTCAGAACACCGCTTCTGCGACGGTGACGACAGCAAACCCGGGCCAGTTTTCGCTGCAAGTCGTCGAGACTGTCGTTGCGACAAGCTGCACTGGGACGGCGACGTATGGGCCGGTAACGGTGATTTCCTCGCCGACGCCATCTATCTCTCGGGTCTCGCCGGCTGGTCCGCTCGGGCAAGCCTGCGTTGGGCAGACGATCACGTACCAAACACCTAACGTAGCTGGGCATACGTACCAATGGAGCGTAACCGGTGGCGGTTCGATCGTGGGCGCTTCGACCAATAACAGCGTGCAAATTCAGTGGAGTGCTTCGGGCACGCAAACGATCACGCTCGTCGAAACGCAAGGGAGCTGCTCGACGACGGTCACGCAGCAGGTGAACGTTGTTCCGCAGCCCACGCCTGTGGTGAGCGGTCCAGCGGTTGCGTGCAGCGGGAGCGACTTTAGCTACACCTACTCGACAGCAAATAACACCGGTTCGACCTATAGCTGGACACTCGGGACAGGGGTGAGCGCTGTGGGAGCAACAACTAATGCATCTGTGGTTGTAACGTTCTCGGACAGCACGCTCAACTCTGTCAACCGCACGCTCCAAGTGACGGAGACCAATAGCGCAGGATGTTCGGTAACGTCGAGCACGTACAACGTATCGGTCACTTCGACGCCACAGCCGAGCATTACTGGCACAACGCCAGTCTGCCAGAACGCAACGGCAACCTACAGCGATGCCAATGCGGCAAGCCAGCCACCAGCGAGGACCTACAACTGGTCAGTCACTGGCGGAACAATCACTGGTGCGGCAACTGGCTCGAGCGTGACGGTACTCTGGACGTCGGCTGGTTCGCAGACGGTGACGCTCGTTGCGACGAACAACACCAATAGCGCGAACTGCTCGAAGACCGCGACGTTCAACGTCGTAGTGAATGCAGCGCCACAAGTGTTCAACGTTGGTACGACAACGCCGACAGCCTGTTCGAACGTCTCGAACAACGTGACGATCACGCTCTCGGGTTCGCAATCAGGTGTGACGTACACGATCAACCGTTCGCCGGGTGGCTCGCAAGGTACCATCACAGGTACGGGCAATCCGTTGAGCTTTACGCAGACGGTGAACACGGCAGGGACGTACCAGTACACGATCACGGCATCAAACGGCACGTGCACGAGCACGATGAATGGGACGGCGACGGTCGTCGTCAACAACCCGCCATCGCCAACCGTGAATGGACCTACCCCGGTCTGCGGGAACGGCAGCACGGCAACGTACTCGGTCACGCCGGTCAATGGTGGCTCGACCTACACCTGGAGTGTGACAGGGACGGGCAACACTGTCCAAAGTCAATCAGGGAACCAGGCAGTTATCGTCTGGAATACCGCAGGATCGCAAACGGTCACGGTAACGGAAACCAATGCTGGCTGCGTCGGGAGCGGTAGTCTTGCAGTAACAGTATCTGCCCCGCCGACGGCATACAACGTTTCGCCTTCGACGGCGAGCGTCTGCCGACCGAACTCTGGAACGACGACGTTCAACGTCGCGCTCTCGAACTCGCAAACGGGCGTGAACTATCAAGTTATGCTCGGATCAACCCCGATCGGTTCGGCTGTTGCAGATACAGGCAATTCAATCACCCTCCCGATCACAATTGGTACGGGCGGAGACATCACCTCGACGGGCACCTACACGCTGACGGTCCGTGCAACGGCCACGAGCGGCGGATGCGCAGGTGTGCCGGTCATGATGAATGGCTCGGTTACGCTGACGGTCAACCCGACACCATCGCCGACGGTCAATGGGCCGACGACGGTCTGCTCTGGCCAAAGCTACACGTACCAAACCACCAACAACAGTGGCAGTACGTATAGCTGGACTGTCCCCTCCGGATGGACGATCACCGCTGGTCAGGGCACTGCCCAAATCACGGTGACCTCCGATACTGCAAGCGGCAATATCACGGTGACCGAGACGGTCAGCTCGACTGGCTGCTCGGCGACAAGTCCTCCGCTGGCAGTTACGGTGACGACAACCCCATCGCCGACGATCAGTGGTTCGACCACGCCATGCGCCGGCTCGACGCAGACGTACACGACTGCCGCTGGCTTTACGAGCTACTCGTGGAGCATCAGCCCGGCATCGGCTGGAACAATCCAAAGCGGTGGGACGACCAATAGCGCCACGATTCAATGGGGCAGCAGTGCAGTCAGCGCAACGGTCACGGTGACCGTTGCAAACGGCGCATGCACCGGCCAGGGCACGCTTGCGGTCAACGTCCAAGCAGCGCCGACGGTGTACAACGTCGGGACGACAACGCCGAATGCTTGCTCGAACGTCTCGAACAACGTGACGATCACACTCTCGGGTTCGCAGACAGGTGTGACGTACACGATCAACCGTTCGCCGGGTGGTGTGCAAGGAACGCTCAGTGGCACAGGCAGTCCGTTGAGCTTTACGCAGACGGTCTCGACGGCAGGCACGTATGGCTACACCATCACCGCGACCAATGGTGCTGGCTGCACGAGCACAATGAACGGCACAGCGACAGTGGTCGTCTCCGATCCGCCGACTGCGACAGTGAGCGGTCCGACGAGCGTGTGCAGCGGCTCGAGCGCGACGTTCGCAGCAACGCCGACCAGTGGCGTAACGTACGCGTGGAGCGTCAGCGGCAGTGGCAATAGCGTGCAGAGCACGACGGCTAACCAAGCGACGATCCTCTTCGGCATGACAAGCGGCACGGCAACGGTAACAGTTGTTGTGACCAATAGCAGTGGCTGCACGGGTACGGCCAACCAGTCGGTGACGGTGAACGCATTGCCGCTCGACCGTCCGGTGGCGATTTCGCCGAGCGCGATTTGCGCCGCGGGTGGAGTTGGTACGAACGTGACGAGCGCAACGATTACGGTTGGTTCAAGTGGACAGCCGGTCCAAGCGAGCACGACGTACCAGTTGTTGCAAGGCGCGACGGTTGTAGCGACGCAGACGACAGGACCAACGCCGCCGAATACGATCACGTTCACGGTTGGGAACTCGAGCGCGGGTACGTACGTGTTCAGCGTGCGTGCGATTAGCTCGACGACGCCGGCGTGCACAACGGTGATGACGCAGACGGCAACGCTGACGGTCAACCCGCTGCCGACGCCGGCGATCACAGGACCAACCTCTCCATGTCAGGGTGCGTCGGTGACCTACGTCACGCAGAACAACACCGGAAGTACGTATAGCTGGACCACGAGCGGCGCAAGCTTTACGCCCTCCGGCCCAACGAACACCTACCAACTCAACGGAACCTGGACGTCAACCGGCAGCGCAACGGTGACCGTTACCGAAACCAATAGTTCGGGCTGCGGCCAAACGAACTCGCTGAACGTAAACGTCCAATCTGCGCCGAGTCCGACCATCACGGCGTCGCAATCCAATCCGATCTGCGGTGGTCAAACGGTGACCTTCACCGCAAGTCCTGCAGGAGCGTCGTCCTACACGTGGACTGTCGGTTCCAACGGGACACTCCAATCCGGCCAAGGCACGCAGTCTATCACGGTGACCTGGGCGAATACCCCATCGAGCTATAGCTCGTCGGTATCGGTGGTCGTGAGTGTCGGCGGTTGCACCGGCAGCGCAAGCTACACGGTGAACGTCAACCCGCAAGCGACGCCGAGTATCAGTGGTCCAGCAAGCATCTGCTCTGGTCAAAGCGGTACCTACAGCACACCGCTCACGAACGGCCGGACCTACAGCTGGAGTACAACGGCAACGCCGCCAGGGATGACGCCATTTAGCCAATCGGGTGTGAACCTCAACTCGGTCACAATCAACTGGGTCAACACAAGCTCGAGTCCGTTTGTCGCGACGGTGCAAGTCGTCGAATCGGCAGGTGGCGTGTGCACGGGCACGGCGACGTACAATGTGACGGTCAACCCGCTCCCGAGCACCGCGATTACTGGTCCGACGAGTGTCTGCCAAAATCAAACGGTGACGTACTCGCATTCGCCTGCCCTAACGGGCCACAGCTTCGCCTGGACTGTTACCAACGCCCAGAGCTGGAGCGGTCAAGGTACCGGTGCTATCACGGTTACGTGGGGCACAACCAACGGTACTGTTGCACTGACAGTGACCAACAATAGCACTGGTTGCTCGGCGAATGCAACCAATAGCCCGATTTCGGTAACGGTCAATCCAAACCCGACACCGACGATCAGTGGCAACGTCAACCCATGTGCTGGCTCGACGCAGACCTACAGCACGCAATCCGGTATGTCCAGCTACAGCTGGAGCATTACCCCGGCAAGTGCAGGGACAATCGTTGGTCCAAGCAACCAGAGCAGCGTCAACGTCCAATGGAGCAATACCCAGGTGACAGCGACACTGACCGTGCAAGTCAACAATAGCGGCTGTACCGGTCAGCAGTCGGTCACGATCAACGTCCAGCCGAAGCCAACACCGGCGATCTCGGGTGTATCGCAAACCTGCCCAGGTGTTGATCGAACATTCACAACACCATACACTGCCGGCAATAGCTATAGCTGGACGGTCAGCTATGCGCCAGGCTATATCGTCACTGGCGGTAGCACAACCAGCAACACGATTACGGTTCGCTTCAACAGTCCGGGTGCATCGTCTGCAACCGCGACGCTCCAGGTGACGGAAACCTCGCCATACGGCTGCCAAGGAACAGCAACGCAAACGGTAACCGTGCAACCGGCACCGCAACCGGTCATCACAGGCAACACGAACGTCTGCGGCTATCTGGCGCAATACGACGGTATGCCGATCAACAACACGGAAACCTACGTCGTCAGCGATGCCAACGGCATCAACTACTCAACCGCTAACATTGTGTGGACTCTGCCTGCCGGTGGTGGTACCTTCACTGGTGCATCGAGCGGGACAGGTGTAACCACCGTCACGGTGCAGTGGGATGAGCCAACGGCAGCTGCGACAGTCGGTCGTCAGATTGCCGTCCAAGTGACGCTCGGAGCCCCGACGAACTGCTCTGGCCAAGCGACGAGTAACGTCCAAGTCAACTGGAATCCGAAGCCCTCGATCAGCGGTCCGCGTGCTTGGTGCGATAACTCGGTGTACACTGCCAATAGCACCAGTGCATCGCAGTCCGGTCTGGCAACCTACAGCGTCCAAGTTCCGGTGACACCGGTACTGCCGAGCGGTTCGTCTCGAAGCTACAACTGGACGATCACGCCGAGCAGTGCAGGAACGATCGTCAGCGGTCAGGGTACGTCATCGGTTCAGGTCTCTTGGACAAGCAACCTTGCCAATACGCCTCTGAACGCAGTCCTGAGCGTGACGGAATCGATCAACTACCTCAACGCGAGCGCAACGCCGACGAATAAGTTCTGCGGTATTACTGACACCTTCCGCGTGGTCATCAACCCGATTCCGAAGCCAGTGATCACCTCGCCGAACAACGGCATCACGGGTCCGAACGGGCAAGGTCCATGCGGCCGCGATACCTACACGTACCAAGTTGCTGCTGATGCCAATAGTAGCTACCAGTGGGTTGTCAGCGGCGGAACGATCGTCGGTAGCAGTACGAGTAACGTCATCAACGTCCAGTGGAGCAACGTCACATCTCCGACGCCAGGCTACGTCGGTGTGACCCAAACGTTCCTGACACCGGCGACGATGTGCTCGACCTACGTCCAACAAAACCTGACGATCCAGGTCAAGCCGAGTCCGAAGGTTACAGGTCCGACGGTACTCTGCCAGCAAACGACCAATGGAACGAACGTGGGCAGCTACACGGTCCAGAACGTCGTCGCAGGCAACACGTACCAGTGGACTGCTGAGCCAGCCTCGCTGGTCATCTCAAGCTCGACATCTGGCTCGCAGAACCAGAACTTCCAAGTGACGTGGGGCGGAACATCCTCGACGCCACTGACAGCGCGGGTGATTGTGCTCGAAACCAACCCAGTGAGTGGCTGTTCGCAGCGTGATACGCTAACAATCACGCTCAATCCGAACCCAACGCCTGTCATCACCAGTACCACGGGTGGGCTCAACCCGAACGGTGTCTGCGCTGGCTCGACACACATCTACCAGACGCAGTTCAACGCGGGCAATAGCTACCTGTGGACAGTGACGGGCGGCACGATCAGTGGTGCCAACACGAACAACCAAGTCACGGTTGTCTGGGGTTCGGCGGGGAGCGGCACGATCAGTGTCCGCGAGCAAGTGGGCACGATGTTCGGCAGCGGTTGCTGGACGCAGGTAACGGCGAACGTAACGATCCGACCATTGCCCAACCCAGTGATCACCGGTCCTGCGACAGTCTGCCGCTACACGCAGCAGAGCTACGCAGTCCAAACGCCGAACGTAAACAACACCTACCAGTGGACGATCACCAACGGCCAGATCGTCGGTGCCAGCACGAATCCAAGCGTGACCGTGCTCTGGTATGGCGTACCGAGCGGAACGATTGCAGTGACGGAGACAACGCCACCATCCCAAGGCTCGTGCTCGAACACTGCATCGCTCAATGTCACGATTAATCCGAAGCCTGCGCCGGTCATCAGCGGCCCGCCTGCGCCTCCGGTGTGCGTCAACAGCACGCAGACCTATAGCACTCCACTGAATACTGGCAACACGTACCTGTGGACGGTTACCGGTGGAACAATTGGCGGCGTGGCGACCAATAACACCGTGACGGTGACCTGGACAACGGTCGGCAACGGTACGATCAGCGTCAAGGAAACCAACACGCTCGGTTGCGATACGACGGTCAGTCGCACGATACCAGTCAACGCACTCCCGAGCGTGACGATCACCCCAAGCGGTCCGACGACGATCTGCAATGGGCAAAGTGTGACATTGCTTGCCACGCCAGGCTTTGTGAGCTACTCGTGGAACACGGGTGAAACCACGCCGAACATCACCGTCACACAGTCGGGCACCTACGTTGTCACGGTCGTTGACCAGAACGGCTGCTCGAACAACTCCAACAGCATCACGGTGACGGTGCAGAATGTCCCGGCGCCGCAAATTCAAGCGAGCGGTCCGACGACCTTCTGCCAAGGCGGTAGCGTAACGCTCTCGATCACGGGTACCAACATCCAAGGCTACGCGTGGTCGAACGGCGCGACGACAAGCTCGATCACCGTGACAACGAGCGGTTCGTACTGGTGCGAAGTCACCTACAACAACGGCTGCAAAGCGCGGACGGACATCATTCAAGTAACGGTTGTGCCGCGTCCGTCGGTCAGCATCACTGCCAACGGTCCGACGACCTTCTGCGAAGGCGGTTCGGTCGTGCTCGATGCCGGTGCTGGCTTTGCGACCTATGCATGGTCGAACGGTCAGCAAACGGTCGGTACGAACCGGACGCTCACCGTAACGCAAGCAGGTAATTACACGGTAACCGTAACGAACAATATCGGTTGCCAAGCGACCTCGCAACCGGTGACGGTGACGGTCTATCCGAAACCAGCACCGCAAATTCAAGCGAGCGGACCGACCGAGTTCTGCGAAGGTGGCAGCGTGACACTCGACGCAGGAGCCGGCTTTGCCAGCTACCAGTGGTCGAACGGCGCAACAACGCGCACGATCACCGTCACCCAGCAGGGTAGCTACACGGTTACCGTGACCGATCAGAACAGCTGCTCCGGCACATCGCAGCCAGTTGTGGTGACGGTGTATCCGAAGCCAGCGAAGCCGACGATCACGCAAACAGGTGGCACGCTGACATCCAGCTCGGCAGCGCAGTACCAGTGGTACTACAACGGCCAGCCGATCAGTGGCGCAACAGATCGCTCGTACACCCTCGTCAGAGGTCGCGATAACTCAGGCTACTACCAAGTCCGCATCCGCGATAACAACGGCTGCGAGAACATCTCCGACTCGATCTACATTGACATCACACCGGTCGAAGTTGCAGGCGATAACACGGGCATCCAGTTCATGCCGAACCCGACCAGTGGTGAGCTGCGGATTGTGTTCGGTGACGCAATCGGGGTCGAAAGTGCCCGCGTCGTCGTGCGCAACCTTGTCGGTCGCGAGATGCTCTCGCTCGAACTCGGCGCGATCAGCGCTGGCACAACTAAGACACTCGATTTGGCGAACCTACCGAACGGCGTGTACCTGGTCGAGGTGATTCTGCCGAACGGTATGCGCACAATCGGGCGCGTGACGAAGGTAGACTAACCCGTCACACGCAGACGCAAGCGAAGAGAGCGGCTCCGCACATGCGCGGAGTCGCTCTCGGTTTTTGATAGGCTACGCGACACGCCAGCGCTGGTGGGAACGTCACATAACTCGGAAAACGGATTGACTACTGTCTCAAACAAGCGAATTGATGATCATCGCTGCAGTGCTCAGCATTGTTTTTGCTGCCTGTAACGAAGGCACCTCGAGGCAGCCAGTGCTGGCCGATAGCACCGCGCTCCGCCGTGCCGAGCGTAATGCTGAGCTTCTCGCACGGCAGCTCGAGCTCCAGCGACGCTTCCCTCTGATTTCCTACCGGCGGGTCGTCCTCCATAGCCGGCGTATGCGTGATTCGCTGTTCCGTGCATTCGGTGTGGGCCGCTCGGCCGATAGTAGCAAGGTGCTCGCGACTCTCAATCGCAAAGAACTGCGCTTTATCAGCGTTGGTGATACAGTCATCGTTCCCGATAGCATTGTCCCCGACATTCGCGCGTATTCAGTCTTTCCACAGTTTTATCCACAAGCGGTGGATATTCCCAAGCTCATTGTTCTGAGCAATGCGTACCAGGCGTATGCATGCTACGAACGTGGGGAGCTTGTGCGGTTTGCTGCGTGCAATACCGGCAGCAAAGGCAAGCCAACGCTGCCTGGCAAGTACTACTGCAACTGGAAGCAGCGCAAGCGTGTCTCATCGCTCAACGACGAGTGGATTCTACCGTACACGATCAACTTCCACCAATACGCTGGCTGTGCGTTCCATGCCTTTGAAATGCCAGGGCGGCCGGTATCCCATGCCTGCGTGCGCCAGTTCGAGGACGACGCTGCCTGGCTCTACCGCTGGGTGAAACCGGGGAATCTGCGTGATTCGCTCGGTCAGTACTACCGACTCGGAACGCCGGTGATCATTCTCGACATGTTCGACTACCGCCGTCCGCGCTACGGACCGTGGCTCGATTTGACATCGAACCGTCCGGTGATCACTAATCTCCCGCTCGATCCACTGGCGGTCGAGGAACCGTGGATCCCGATTTCACAGATTCCCGAAAAACTGCGCCGCGGGCTGCCCAACAAACGTCGCTACATCGTCGCACGCGATACACTCCTTGCGCGTGGCATCATTGATTCGACGTTCCGCTTCCGACCCTCTGTGGACTACAACGAGCAACGGCGTAAACGGAAGGAGGCAAAAGAGCCAGCCCTTCCGCGGTAAACGTAGTTGGTGAGCACGTTGGAGCACAAAAACGGGCGTAGGTGTTGCAGCCTACGCCCGTGTTGGTTCGTTAGATGATGAGTTGCGAGCGTTACCGCTTGAGCGCTTTGAGGCTTGCTTTGATGTTCGCCTCGATAATGCTCCGGCTGTCTGGGTCAAGCGGGTGCAACAGGATGTTACCATTTGCTACGAACACTGCTGCGGGGTCGAAGCGCATGAGCAGCCGGAGAATGCTCGCTGATGTTACCTCGACCGGAGGATCGAACTTGAGGGCGACATTGGCGGTAACGGTGCTGCGATAGGTGAAGGTATCTGGCATTGCATTCCCGCGCGTCCAGACTTTGCCTTCGATGATGACGCTATAGCGCTCCGGTGGAATGAAGTCGGCAAACGCTGGGTTCGTGTAGTAGCGATCGGCTTCATCGTTCGAAAGGCGGTGGAATTCGAGCTTCATCCAACGATAGGTGCCGTTGGGGATCGTTGCCGTTGTCATCAACTGTTGCTGGGCAGTGAACGTGAGGATGAACGGCTCTGTCTTGATGTCCTTGCCGGCGGTGTCGTCGTCGGTGCCGTGGAGCTTAAGACGGCGGACAAGGATGCGTACCCGGTCAATCTTGATCGAGTCCACGACGGTGATACCTTCTACTGCTGAGCCTTTCCTTGCTTCAGTGGTCTGCCGAAGCATCGAAGCATTCATGTCGGAATAGACCTCCACCGTTGGCCCAGCCGAGGGATTGGTGCTGCTCGTGCAGCTGCTCAACATCAGCGCGCCGAGGAGACTCAGCGCTGCAAGCATTGGGTGGCGCATTGCTTCCTCCGAGAAAATGTGGAACATGGAAAGTGTTCAACGCAAACATACGAGTGACACAGTAGCTCGGTTTGCGATGGAGCTGGTCAGGGAACGAGAATCCGCTCGATGCGATTACCAAGCAGTGTGGTGACCTCGTAGGGGATTGTCCCTAAGCGATCAGCAATTTCACGAGCGGTGATGCACTGGTTCCCCTGCTGACCGATGAGGACGACTTCGTCGCCAAGCGCAATGGGGTCGCTGCCGACATCCACCATACACTCGTCCATGCAGATTGCACCCACGATCGGGTAGCGCTTTCCACCGATGAGACATTCTGCGATTCCGGTGAGCATGCGCACAAATCCATCGCCATAGCCGATAGGGATTGTAGCGACCGTTGTATCTCGCTGAGCAACGTAATGAGTGCCGTAGCTGACGGTTTCACCAGCGCGGACCGAACGGAGCGCGGTCACATTCGTAACGAGTCGTAGTGCGGGTCGCAGCGGGGGAGCACTCGTCTGGCCTGGTGCGATGCCGTAGAGCCCAATGCCGATTCGCAGCGCAGAGTAATGCGTTCCCGGATGCTGGAGCGCTGCGCCAGTGTTGGCTGCGTGGATCCAGCGGAAGCGGTAACCGTTCTGCAAGAGTTGATCGAGTACCACGGCAAAACGTTGGTTCTGGCGAGTTGTCATCTGGCAATCGAGTTCGTCGCTGCGGGCAAAGTGCGTGCAGAATCCAACCAGCTCGATCTGCTCAAGTCGCGCGCAGGCTTCGACGAACGCGGGGACTTCCTCCGGAGCGATGCCATCGCGATGCATGCCGGTGTCCACGTAGAGGTGGCACCGCACGCGACGCCCAAAGCGCTGGGCGACGGTGTTGAGCCGTTGTACTACGTCGAGCGAGCACGCCACGGCGTCCAGGTCATGCTCGACGATTTCCTCGGCGTCGCCAATTGTTGGTGTCATCAAGACGATGATCGGCTTTGTGATTCCGATACTGCGGAGTGCAGCGCCCTCTTCAGCAAATGCAACACCGAAGGCATCGACCAATGGCTCGATCGCAGTAGCTACCAACTCCATTCCATGCCCGTAGGCATTGGCTTTGACGACCGCGATGATCTCCTTGCCTGGTGCAATGCTGCGGAAGTAGGCGATGTTTTGCTCGAGTGCGCGTCGGGAGATCTCGATTCGGGTTGGACGCATGCGGCGTATGGGAAAAAAGTGCTGCGATGCAAAAGTACTGCAGATGTTCGGCTGACACAGTATGCATCTTCTCTGCCAGGCGATGGCACAGCAATCTGCATCTTCGTCCTGGAAGCCGCATCAATGCTGGCTTGGCACAGTTTTCCTTTGCTCAGAGAGCGAATCGTTCGATGTATGTTTCACCAATTCACAGGAGGTTGCAATGACACTGGTCAAGTTCAATCCCTTCGAAGGCTTCGACAGCCTGGTACGCCGGATGAACGAATGGATGAGCGAGCTCGATCGCAGCTTGGCGTCCAATGGCGATAGCAGCGTGACGCTGGTCCCGCGCGTGGACATTTCGGAAGACAAGGAGAACTTCTACATCTCCGCGGAGCTTCCCGGCATCCCGAAAGAGCAAATCAAAGTCGTCATCAGCGATGACGGGGTGCTGACCATCAGCGGCGAGAAAAAGCATGAAGAAAAGACCGAAGACAAGAACTTCTACCGGATCGAACGCCGCTATGGGATGTTCACGCGGTCGTTCACGCTGCCGGAGAACGTCAAGCGCGATGGGATCAGCGCTCGGTACGAAAACGGCGTCCTTCACCTTGTGCTGCCGAAGCAACAACCAGCGCAACCGAAGCTGAGCGAAGTGCCGATCTCGTAACCTGCGAGGCGGCACCGGGGACTCCGGGACAACACGGGCGCTCTCGTCAGAGAGCGCCCGATTTTTTTAGGGTACGATGCGATAAATCATCCGGGGGAAGGGGATCACCTCGCGGATGTGTTCAGCGCCAGTGATCCATTTGACGGTGCGTTCGAGTCCCAGCCCAAAGCCGCTATGGGGCACGCTCCCGTACTTGCGCAGATCGAGATACCACTGGAATGCTTCAAGCGGGAGATGCTCTGCGCGAATGCGTTCGAGCAGCCGGTCGTAGTCGTCTTCGCGCTGGGAACCGCCGATGATTTCACCGCCCCCTTCCGGCGCGAGCATGTCCATTGCCAACACCACCCGCGGATCGCTGGGATCCCGCTTCATGTAAAACGCTTTGACTTCGGCTGGGTAGCGATGAATGATGCAGGGCTTGTCGAACTGCTCCATGATGGCTTCTTCCTGCGGTGCGCCAAAGTCTTCGCCCCAGGGGAAATCGTGCTGCGACTCGCTCCCATCGGGATTTTTCTTGATGAGTTTGACACCGCGTTTCTGCAGGTACTCGACTGCTTCGGTGTAGCTGAGGCGGTAGAACGGACGGCGTACTTTCTCGAGTTTGCTCGTATCGCGTCCTAAGACTGCAAGCTCCCGCTGACACCGCCGGAGCACGGTCTGCACAATGTGTTCGACAAGGTCTTCAGCCAGATCCATCGTATCGTCCAGATCGAAGAACGCCATTTCTGGTTCGACCATCCAGAACTCGGTCAAGTGGCGGCGTGTCTTCGAGCGCTCGGCGCGGAACGTCGGGCCGAACGTATAGACACGTCCGAGCGCCATGGCACTGGCTTCAGCGTAGAGCTGGCCCGATTGCGACAGGTACGCCTTCCCAAGGTCGAAGTATTCGGTTTCGAAGAGCGTACTGGTGCCTTCGCAGGCGTTCGGTGTCAGGATGGGGGAATCTGCGAGCACAAAGCCGTTTGCATCGAAAAATTCGCGGATGGCCCGTACCACTGCTGCGCGGACTCGCAGGATCGCCCATTGCCGTTGCGATCGGAGCCACAGGTGCCGGTGCTCCATCAAGAACTCGATGCCATGCTCTTTCGGCGTGATGGGGTATTGCTCCGGTGGGATGTGGTAGATCCACACGTCCGCAATATCTACCTCGACGCCGCCGGGGGCGCGCGCATCCTCGCGGACAGTACCGCGGATGCCGAACGATGCCTCTTGGACGAGCGTTTTTGCACGCTCGAAAACTTCCTCGGCGACGTTCGGCTTGAAGAGGACGCACTGCACGACCCCCGTTCCATCACGGAGCTTGATGAACTGCAGCTTGCCTTTTTCAGTGCGGTCATATACCCAGCCTCGGAGCGTAACTTCCTTGCCGACGTAGTTGCCAAGCTGCTCGACGTAGATGTACGTCTTGTACCGTGATTCCATTGCCAGTGCCCAATGGGACAATATGGAGCGCGAAAATAACAGGCAACCCGCAAAGCGCAGCATTCGAGCAACGGAGGAACCACGTCGTTGCGCGGACACGCAAACGATATTTTTGCCGCAGCACTATTCATTGCAACCGGTAATGTTCACGCGTGGACTGGCAGCGATACTCCTTTTGGTGCTTTCCAACACGTTCATGACGTTTGCATGGTATGGACACCTCCGCTATAGTGGACAGCTTGGCATCGAGCGATTTGGACTGGCGGGCGTCATCGTCACAAGTTGGTTGCTGGCGCTGTTTGAATACCTGTTCATGATTCCAGCCAATCGCATTGGTTTCGTCGGCACGGGCGGACCGTTCACGCTTTTCCAGCTCAAGATCATCCAGGAGGCGATCAACCTTGTGGTGTTCACGATCATCGCTGTCGCGGTCTTCAAAAGCCAGCATCTGGCATGGAACCATGCGGTTGGATTCGTGTTGCTCCTTGCGGCAGTGTACTTTTTCTTCCGCTCGTAACGATGGAGATTTCCGACGACACATTGGCAGTGGTTGCGTACCTGCAAGAGTACAGCGACAACAATCTCCGCAAGCCGGACGATCTGGCAATAGTGCTTGAGCTGTGCGCACTCCAAGCAGACGCTGCGCTGGCACAGCGGATCATCACCAGTGGCGCTGCGCTCTGGCGGGTGTACCGCGCGCTCCGTCGCATGCGGCGTGGCGACGAAGGCTACCGCCAACTCGAGGATGAGTTCACCGCGCAGGTCAACGAGTTTCGGCTTGGCATTGCGACTGCGCTCGACGCAACCGACGAGGAACCGCTCCTGGAGCGATTTCAAGCAGTGTACATGGAGCTGACCACGGGTGCACTCCGAAACGTCGTTGACTTCGCCCACGACTTTGCATACCTCAAGCAGCTCCAGAACGACCAACGCTGGGGCGGATCATCTTCACCATCTCCACAGGAGCAATGACCAAAGGAATCGTGCTCGCTGGCGGCAGTGGCACGCGGCTCTACCCCATGACCGCTGTCCAGAGTAAGCAGTTGCAGCCGGTCTATGACAAGCCGATGATTTACTATCCGCTGGCGACGCTCATGCTGGCCGGAATTCGCCAGATCCTCATCATTTCGACGCCGCACGATACACCAGCGCTCGAACGCCTCCTGGGCGATGGCAGCCAGTGGGGTATTGACCTCCGCTACGCTGTCCAGCCGCAGCCACGCGGGATCGCCGAAGCATTCACCATCGGTGCGGACTTTATCGGGAGCGAGCAAGTGTGCTTGATTTTGGGAGATAACCTCTTCTACGGCAAGCTCGACTTCCTCCGCCGTGCCCTTGCGACAAACGACGGCGCAACGATTTTCGCCTATCGCGTCCAGGATCCCGAGCGGTACGGCGTCGTCGAGTTCGCTCCCGATGGGCAAGTGCTGAGCATCGAAGAAAAACCTCGCCAGCCGCGCTCCTCCTATGCGATTCCTGGGCTGTATGTGTTCACGCCGGATGTTGTCGAGCTTGCGGGAATGCTCCGCCCGAGCCCGCGGGGTGAACTGGAGATCACCGATTTGCAGCGGCTCTACTTGGAGCGTGGGCGCCTGCGGGCAGAATTGATTGGGCGTGGCGTTGCGTGGCTCGATACCGGGACACCCGAAGCATTGCTCGAAGCAAGCCAGTTTATCCACGCCATCGAGAAACGCCAAGGCTTGAAGATTGCATGCTTGGAGGAAATCGCACTCTACGAAGGTTTTATCACTCGTGAGCAATTGCTCCGGCATATCCAGCAGTTGCCGAAGTGCTCATACCGCGACTATTGCCTCCGCATTGCAGAGGAAGCGGCGATCCCCGTGGGCTAATCCTTGTAGGGGTCGAAGTCTTGCTCCCCGGCCATTGCGACGCCCAAGGGGTAGAGTGTCCAGAGAATACGGATCGTTCCTTCGTGGCGAGCAAGCACCTCACAGAGCGGTTTATAGCACTGGGGCGCTTCGTCGGCACCGCCACCGCGAAGCTCGATGCCACGCGACCGAAGCTGCGCTTTGACCTGCTCGAAGTTGACCAACCCCGGCGATACCTGCACCCACCGACCGCGACGCCAACGACGTTTTCCCGCTGCTTGTGTTCGACTCATCGTGCGTCCTGCGCCGTGCACAGTCGTATAGAGTGCGCGGCGTGCAAGTTCGCTCTCCATACCCTCGACGATGACCGCGATGTCTCCCATCGTCGAGCCGATGAATGACGCTTGTCCGGGAAAAGCCGGTGTGCAGCCTTTTCGCACTACCCACCACTGCTGCCCGAAGTGCTCCTCGCGCCAGAGGAAGTTGTGGTGATTGTGCACCGTGTACGTCGCACGCGCGCCGAGGATCTCGAGCACCTTCTCCACGACAATATCGCGCCCAGCGTAAGCGTACTCGCCGGCAAGCTCGATTGCAGCAAGGTAGTCCTGTCCGAGTTCAGATCGAGCATCGAAAAGGATCGGCGGTGCATCCATTGAGCCTTCCGGGACGTGGTCGTCGAACGATCGCCCCTGCGAGAGCGCAATAAAGCCCATCGTCGTGCGATGCCCGAAACCGCGCGAGCCGAAATGCACCGCCACCCAGAGCCAGCCGTCGTCGTCGCGGTAAAGGTCCACGTAGTGGTTGCCACCACCGACGGTGCCGAGCTGTTCTGCAGCTAAGGTGTAGAGCTTCCGCTGGGGCTTGAACTCAGCGTGGGCGATGCGCTCGAGCACTGGGTGATCAACCGGCTCTTTGCTTTTGCGCCCAACACCAAACGAGATGCGACGGACGATCTCGTCCATCACGCGGGCAATGTCCACATCGGCGGCGCGAATATTGGTGCGTACTGCCTTGTTGCCACAGGCGATGTCGAACCCAACACCGGAGAGCGAAATTTTATCGCGGTAGGCGACTGCTCCGCCAATCGGATGGCGGTACCCGTGATGTGCGTCGGCATTGAGGACGCCAATGTCGTCCTCGCCGACGCAGCGCTCGAGCTGCTCGATCGCAGCACGGTCAATGATATCGCGTCCGAAAATTGTGATTCGCTCGGATAGTGCCATTGCATGCATCCACAAGTTCCCACTGCGCTATAGGACGAACAAGTGCCTCGAGCAAATGACGCATTGAGCACAACGACCAACCGCTACACCGACTCTGCACGCTCAGTCCGCGCATGCTCAAGAGCCGTGCCGAGCGCCTCGAGTGCTTCCTGCTCCATCTTCCGCAGATATGCCGGGCACTGCTGGGGTGCCGGGATGTTCTCGGCAGATTCTGCGACTGCACGGTATGCGGTGCGGAAGGTTTCTCCGTGGGATCGCATGCGCTGGTGGACGCGCTCGACGCTCCAGATACCCCGATACTCTGCTCGCTCGACTATCCCCTCGGTGGGTTCCAGGTGAGGCAACACATGAGTAAGGACAGCGACGCATTCATCGAACTCATCCCACGCCGGAAGCAGCAGTTCCTTGAGCACCTGATAGTCCCGGTGGTAGCCCGAGGGCAGGTTGATTGCCACCATGCCGATAGTGGTCGGAACTGCCTGCACACGATTGAACCGCGCACGGAGCAGTTCGAAGACGTCCGGATTTTGTTTGTGCGGCATGATGCTCGATCCTGTCGTTAGTGCAGGCGGGAGCCGGAGAAATTGATAGCCCGGCGATAGGAAGAGCACCACGTCCATTGCCAAGCGCCCGAGCGTAGCCGAATACGCTGCCAGTGCCGTTGCACAGGCACGCTCGATTTTCCCGCGGAGAAGCTGCGCTGCTGCCGGGCTGGCAACCATCGTGCGGAAGCCGAGCAGCGCAGTTGTCATGCGGCGATCGATCGGGAAACTGCTCCCATAGCCAGCGGCGGTGCCGAGCGGATTTTTCGCTGCAATCTCGCCAGCAGCTGTGGCAAATGCACCGTCGTCGAGAAGCGATTCGGCAAACGAGCTCATCCAGAGCGCGAACGTCGTCGGCATTGCTGCTTGCATGTGTGTCAGGCCTGGCATGAGGATTTCGCGGTGGCGCGCTGCCCATGCAAGCATAGTGCCCACGAGCGTTTGGATATTCGCTGCAGTTCGCTCCAGGCGATCGCGCGCGTAGAGCGCTATCGCGGTGAGCACTTGGTCGTTGCGCGAACGTGCGGTGTGGATTTTCTCGCCGATCGGGCCGAGCCGCCGCACCAGCAGAAGCTCCAGTTGCGAGTGGATGTCCTCGACGCCATCCTCGATGCGAAAGGTGCCGCGTTCGATCTCTTGTGCGATTTCCTCGAGTGCCTCGATGAGCGTTGTGGATTCATCAGCTGAAATGATGCCCGTTTTGCCGAGCATTTGTGCGTGCGCGATTGATGCGGCAACGTCGTACCGAGCCAAGTGGAGATCGAGCTCCCGATCACGGCCGATCGTGAATTGTTCGACCGCGTCGTCCAGTTGCGTGGTACTCTTTTGCCAGAGCTTCATCATTCCTCCAGGAGTGAATGGTTCGAGAGGTATTCTGCGAGCGTTGCAAGAAAGGCGCGATAGCGGGCAATGCCATCGGCAAGCTCGGCGAGTTCGATGTACTCATCGGCGGTGTGCGAACGCTGTGAGTCGCCCGGACCCATCTTGATGCTCGGCACCGGCAGCAGCGCCTGATCCGAGAGCGTCGGCGAGGCATAGCACGGAATGCGCAGACGCTCAGCAACACGGAGGAATGCATGCCCAGCAGGGAGCCGCGACGGACGCAAACGCAGCGATACCTGCTCGATGCGTGAGCGTAGGTTCGCTTCGAGCATCCGGAGCAGCTCTTCGTGCGTGTAGGCGTCGGTAGTGCGCAGATCAACGGTGAACGAGCACCGATCCGGGATGACGTTGTGCTGCGAGCCTGCCGAGATCATCGTGACCGTTGCGCGAACGCGACCGAGCAGATCGCTTGTGCGTTCGAACGGCTGGGCGTGGAGCCAGGCAATGTCGTCGAGTGCAATGTCAATGGCATTGACGCCCGTACCGTGTGCAGCGTGGCCAGCGACGCCTTCGGCGACGCAGCGAAGGACCATCAAGCCGCGCTCTGCAATTGCCATCCGAAGCGAGGTTGGCTCGCCGACGATCGCTGCATCCAGGCGCGGAAGCTGTTCGAGAATCGAGCTGATTCCACCTGTTCCGCTGATTTCCTCTTCGGCAGTTGCAGCAAAGACCAGGTTGTAGTGCAGTGGCTGTGCCCACAGCTCCGCAAACACCACTGCGAGCGCAACCAGACTCGCGCCGGCGTCGTTGCTGCCTAAGCCGTAGATTCTGCCACCCTCGATGGTTGGAGAGAGCGGATTGCGCGTCCACCCTGCGACAGGACGGACAGTATCGAGGTGCGAGTTGAGCAGGATCGTTGGCTTCGACTGGTCAAACGATGCCGAGCATGCCCAGACGTTATTGCCGCTCCGTTGCCAAGGGATGGTGCGCTGGGCAAGAAAACGCTCGATGATCGCAGCGGCGTGGCTTTCCTCTCGGCTCGGCGAGAAGGTCGCGATGAGCTGCGCGAGCAGTTGGACGGCATCGTTCATTGCGCAGATCTCCGCACGGGAAGGATTCGGGTACCGCGCGCATGCGGTAAATGCTCGGTTGCGATGATTGCAACCTCGGCAGTGCCACAGTCTGCTGCAGCAAAAGCGGCGTCGAGCTTCGGGAGCATCCCATCGCGGACGACACCGCGATCAACCAGCTGTGCGAGCTGCTGGCGGTCGAGTGCGGGGATGATTGCTCCGTCCGCATCGCGAACGCCGCCGCTCGGAGTGCAAAACCAAAGTCGCACATCCAACCATCGAGCAGCGGCAAACTGCGCCGCCAGGCTCGCTGCGACCGTGTCGGCGTTGGTGTTGAGGAGCTGGCCGCATCCATCGTGAGTAATCGGTGCGATGACAGGGACAAATCCAGCCTCAAGCAACGCAATGAGCGGAGCAATCTCTACGCGGATTGGATCGCCGACGTACCCGAAGTCAATCGTTCCCTGCCGCTTGGTGGCGCAGATGATGTTGCCATCGCATGCAGCGATTCCAACAGCGCGCACCCGTTGAGCCAAGAGTGCTGCAACCAAGCGCTTGTTGAGCAGGCCGGCGGTCGTCATCACCAGCACATCGAGCATGGCGGCATCGGTGATGCGGCGGCCGTTGTGAAAATGAGCTTCGATTCCGAGTCTCTCGGCAAGTGCAGTCGTTTGTTTTCCGCCGCCGTGGACGATGAGGAGCGGCTGTGGCATCTGCGCCAGTTGGCCGGCAAGGGGCGCAAGGTTGCTGCTGTCACCGCCAAGGAGTTCGCCGCCGAGCTTGAGGATGTGCAGCATCGTCATCGCGTCTCCAGAATCGTTCGGAGCACTGCTTGCGCTGCGGGGATGCGGTTGGCTGCTTGCTCGATGACAAGTGAGCGTGGTGAATCGAGCACTGCATCGCTTGCGATCATGTTCCGCCGAATCGGAAGGCAGTGGAGGAAGTAGCCATCGCTGGTGCGCGCCATCTTCTCCGGTGTGATTTGCCAAGACCGATCCTGCGACAAAATTTTTCCGTAGTCACGGTAGCTCGACCAGTTCTTTGCATAGACGAACTCGGCGCCGTCGAGTGCTTCGTCTTGGTCATAGGTGATCGTTGCACCTTCGGTGAATTGTGGATCGAGTTCGTATCCCGGAGGATGTGCAATGACCAGCTCGTAGTCCATCGCGCGTGCCCACTCCGCAAACGAATTGGGGACGGCCTGCGGCAAGGCTTTGGGATGCGGTGCCCACGTGAGCACAACGCGAGGTCGGCTGCGACGCTTGAACTGTTCGATCGTTAGAACATCTGCCAACGATTGGAGTGGATGCCGCGTTGCCGATTCGAGACTCACGATTGGAACGCCCGCGCAGGCACGGAAGCGTTCGAGGATCGTTTCGGCGTAATCTTCCTGGCGATCGCGGAGCTGAGCGAACGAGCGGACTCCCAACACATCCACGTACCGACCGAGGACTGCTGCAGCTTCACGGATATGTTCGGCGGCTGGGCCATCCATCACCACACCGTCGCGCGTTTCGAGTTGCCAGGTTTCGTCGCCGACGGTCATGCTGATGACATCCATGCCCAAGAGCGTCGCTGCGCGGTGCGTGCTCACGCGTGTTCGGAGGCTTGGATTGAAAAACACCATCCCAAGCGTACGCCCGCGCCCAAGCGATGGCCAGGCATGAGGCGAGCGTTTACACTCGATTGCGCGTTCGATGAGCGTGCCGAGGTTTGGTACATCAGCGAGTTTTGTGAAGTGTTGCATCGTCTGCTGTTCTATCGTTACCAACCGATACTCCGAAGAGGAAGCCCTGCTGTTTCGTCCAGCCCGAGGGCCAGGTTCATGTTTTGCACAGCCTGCGCTGCTGCGCCTTTGAGCATGTTGTCGAGCGCGCAGATGATCACCGCAGTTTGCTGGCGAACGGCGCAGTGGACAAGCGCGCGCGCTGTTCCGACAACACGCTTGAGGTCCGGCGGATCGCTTGCGTATCGGACGAGAGGATGAGCAGCGTAATACTCGCGGTAGAGTTGGGCGAGCCTCTCCTCCGGCAATGCGGTAGGGACAAAGGCTGTCGTGACGATCCCGCGTGTGAAGGGACCACGCTGCGGAACAAAGTGCAGCGGCGGCTCCAGGCCGAGTGCGGTACGGACTTCCTCGGCATGCCGATGGCTCAAGATGCTGTAGGGTTCGACATTCGCAAAGCGCCAGGAAAAGTGCACCGTCGGACTCAACGGCGCGCCTGCACCCGTCGAACCGGTGATACCGCTGGCGTAGATCGCCGGCAGCGTGATTCCGCTGTACCGCAACGGCAGAAGCGATAGCGAAAGCGCAGTTGCGAAGCACCCAGGATTGGCAATCCGATGCGCTGCACGAATGCGCTCGCGGTTGAGTTCGGGTAAGCCATAGACGAATGCTGCATCCGAGCGATGGTCGCTGCTTAAGTCCACGATGATGCTACGGGCCAGCTGGGGGTGTTCTGCCAGAAATGCACGTGCAGCGCCATGCGGAACAGCAAGGAATACGACATCTGCATCATCGGTGGGCTGAGCCTGGAGTGGTGTGTCTACGATTCCGTCGAGGTCTGGCGCAAGAGCGCTCATCGGTTTCCCCGCGTGCGTCCGACTCACCAGGTAGGCAATCTCGACGTGTGGATGGAACGCAAGCACGCGGACGAGTTCTGTCCCGGCATAACCGCTGGCGCCGATGATGCCCACGCGCGTCATACCGTCTCTCCATTGATGGTGTGGAAGATGCGGAGCTGCTCGGCTGCGATGCGGGCAAAGCCGCGGACGTCAGCAGCGCTCCAATCTGTCGCTTGTTCACCGTACCGACCAAAGCGCGCGTGCATCAGGTCGTGAGGCGAAATGACGCCCTCGATCTCGAAACGCTTCGGTGAGAGCTGGACGATTACGTCGCCGGTGACCGTTCGCTGTGTTCGTTCAAAGAATGCTTCGACCGCACGGAGTGCTGGTTCTTCGAACATTCCCTCGTGGAGCAACTGTCCGTACCAGAGCGCCAGATGCTCTTTCAGGAGGAGTTGCCATTTGGTGAGCGTGTGCTTTTCGAGTGCGTGATGTGCCGCGATGGTCAGATGCGCTGCTGCTGCTTGGAATCCCACGCGACCTTTTGTTCCGACGATGGTATCGCCGACATGGATGCCACGGCCGACACCCCAGGGCGCTGCAGTTTCTTCGAGTGCAGCGATAGCGTGGAATGGATGGTCGTAGAGTGTCCCATCGAAGCCGACAAGCTCGCCGCGGATGAAGTGGAGAGTGAGCCGTGTTGTACCGTGTGCAGTGATCGGCGTGGGGAACGCATCGTCTGGGAGCGGTTCGTGGGACGTAAGCGTCTGGCGGCCGCCGACGGTCGTTCCCCAGATGCCACGGTTGATCGAGTACGGCGGGCGCTCGTGTTCCAATGCAACGCCATGGGCATGCAAGTAGGCGAGTGCTTGCTCGCGAGTGACGTTGCCATCGCGGATTGGTGTCAGTATCTCGAGTTCTGGCGCGAGAATGCCCCAGGCAGCATCGAAGCGAATTTGGTCGTTCCCTGCGCCAGTGCTCCCATGTGCGAGCGCTCGGGCGCCGAGCTGGCGTGCATACTGGGCAATCAGCCGCGCCTGAATGGCGCGTTCGGCGCTGACCGAAAGTGGGTATGTGCCGTACCGAAGTACGTTGCCGAACACCAGGTATCGCAGGCAATGCTCGTAGAGTGGCGTGGTGCCATCGAGCGTCTTGTGAGATGCTGCCCCAAGCTCGCGTGCGCGACGCTCGATGGCAGCTTTTTCTTCCGGTGTGAATCCTCCGGTGTCAACTGTGACGGTATGAACCCGCATGCCGCACTCGGCGCGCAGGTAGAGCAGGCAGTACGACGTATCGAGACCGCCACTGAATGCGAGAACGACGTCGCTCATCGTTGTTCATCAGTCGGTGGAACGATCGGAAGTGCATGTTCGATATGCTCGGCGGGATCGTAGAGCAGCCCTGTGCACAGGCACATGGTGCGTCCGGTCCGCTGCAGAATGTCGTAATTGCGGCAGGAGGCACAGCCGCGCCAGAATTCTTCGTCGCTGGTCAACTCGCTAAAGTGGACAGGACGGAAGCCCAACTCGCTGTTGAGCTTGAGGACGGCGGCGCTGGTGGTGATGCTGAAGATTTTTGCTTCGGGGTACAAGCGCCGGGACAGTTCAAACGCAGCGTACTTGATGCGTCGTGCTACACCGTGCCGGCGGTAGCTCGGCGCAACGATCAACCCAGAGTTGGCAACGTAGCGCCCGTGCTCCCACGTCTCGATGTAGCAAAACCCTACGAATGCTGGGTTGCTACCATCGCCACTTCGATCGAGCGCGATGATTGCGTTCCCAGCGCGCATTTTCTGGCGGATGTATTCGGGCGGGCGGCGCGCAATGCCTGTGCCGCGCTGGAGGGCAGATTCCTCGATCAGGCGCGAAATTGTTTCAGCGTAGCATTCGTGCTCGCTCGATGCAACGGTGACGACGATTGCATCAGCTCCGATTGCAGGTTCTGCATTTGCTATTTCCATCGGTGTCCGTTCTGCTTGTTGGAAAACAAACGCCGCTTCCTCGTGGCACGGAGGAAGCGGCAGTTCTACGTTTGGGTGCTTGTGCGCGTGTTACCAGTGATAGGTGGTATTCTCCAACGCCTGCGACAACACCGCCGCCGTCCCGTGCCACTGCTGGCAGGGTCGTCGTCGGAGTGATCGTCGTCGCAGCATGGAGGTCATTGCACGCGTTTGAACATTGAGTGCAAACAATTGCGGCGCGAAAATACGGGGTGCGTCGGAATTTGCCAAAATGTTTTTTGCCTTCTGCTAATGCTTGACGTAGAGCATCGCGCGATCGGGGAGCAAGCGAGCGATGGCCATGATTGGCCGCCACCACCAAGGGATGTAGCATCTGCCATCGCGATGACCAGCGATGAGCCGCGCAATTGCTGCTCCGACTCGCTCTGGTGTAGCAGGGAAGATCATTCGCTCCACGTGTGCTGTCATCGGTGTGCGGACGTACCCAGGTTTGATTGTCAGCACTCGCAAGTGCGATGAACGCAGCTTCCACCGCAATCGCAGGCCATCGAGGTACACATCGAGTGCAGCCTTCGATGCGGCGTAGAGAAAGTTGTTGACGCGCCCGCGATCGGCGGCGACCGAGCTAATGACCGCAAGGGTGCCACGGCCGCGTTCCTCAAAGTGCCTGCACACCGCCGTGCAGAGTGTCAGCACCGAGACCGTGTTGATTTCGAGCACTCTGTGCGCCAGGATCGGGTCATGGACAACTTCCTCATGCCGAGGAAGCACTGCGTGTGCAATCAGGACGGCATCGGGCAGTTCACCACCGAGCACCTGGCGTGCTTGGGCGAGTAGGTCCACCTCCTGCATGTGTTCAGCATCATACGCGAGCGTGTGGACCGTAGCGCCACGTACGCCAAGGAGCGTGGCGACTGCGCTGAGCCGTTCTTGGTTGCGTGCTGCAAGGACGAATTGCTTGCATCTTCCGACAAGGGCGAGCGCTGTCTGCTCTGCGATTGCAGAGGTCGCACCAACGATGAGGATCGAAGAAGGGGTCATGACTGTATCCCGCACGTGACACGCTCCCAAAATTGCGAGCAGCATCGCCGATCTCGCCAGCGTTCGAGCACTTCCCACTGCGGATACATGCGTTGGAACTCTGCGGGGATCATCAGCACATCTTTTGCTGGATAGATTCGGCCACCAGCGGCGACGACGTCTGCAATGATGGCTCTCAACGTATCCCGTGCGCCGTTGGTATTCGGTACATCGAGGGCAATGCTCGTTCCTGCCATCGGGAACGAGAGTAGCCCCGGCGATTCGATTGCCGAAAATTGTTTGAGGACGCAGAGCGGCACTGGAAGCTTTGCATGCCAGAGACGCTCGCAGATCGCGGTGACTCCTTCGCGGGCACATTCCTTGGGGAGGACCGCCTGCAGCTGGTAAAAGCCACGCGGACCGAACAGACGATTCCACGGCAGACGATCGAGTGGGAAGAACACCGTCGTGTAATGCTCGCGGGATGGACCTCGGCTCGATAGCCAGCGGTAGAGCATGTTGGCGATGCGGACCGTCGGCCTGGAAAAGACAGAAACTGGCAGCGGAGGGAATCGTCGCTCATTTGCTGTAGGAGGCACTGAGCACTGGCCATCGTTGCAGAAGCTGGCTGCGGAGAGGATCCCGCTGATGCGTCCTGGGCGCGAGAGGTCACACCACGCCACAACGTACTCTGCGGTGGCTTCGAGGGTGCGTGTGTGGTCGTAGAACTCCTCGAGCGTTGCAAAGCGCGTGGCGCGAGTTTCCATCCATGCTGAACTGCAAGGAATAAGCTGCAGCTCAGCCCAGGTGATGGTGCCCGTTAGCCCAAGCCCCCCGATCGTTGCCGCAAGCAGCTCAGCATTGTCGCACGGCGAGCAGCGGATGCGTCCGTCGGAGCGAAGAAGCTCTATCTGCCGTACCCACCGACCGAACGTTCCTGCCCAGTGATGACTTTTGCCGTGAATGTCGTTTGCAATCGCACCGCCGACTGTTACAGCACCTGTGCCTGGAAGCACCGGAAGCGTCCATCCACGCGGAATGGTGATGCGGAGTAGCGCAGCCAACGCGATACCTGCTTCCGCTGTGATGATACCACGCTCGGTGTCGAACGAATGGATTCGCTGAAGTCTGGATGTGAGAACCGCAGTGTCGCTGGGCAAGCAGACATCGCCATAACTTCGGCCATTGCCGCGAGCAAGGAGCGTTGCCCCAGTTTGCGCGAAGGGATTCTCGGCGTCCAGCTCAACCTCCAGCGCTGGGTAGATGCGCGTGTGCGGCAGTCCTGTCCAGCTGCTGAGAGCCACACGATTCATCGGGCAACGATCAAGACGATGGCTGCGATGGTTGCGCCGACGGCCAGACTCCATGGGTCACCAAGTGCGGCGCTCAGCGGATCGCCTTCGAGTTCCCCTCGGACCGATGAGCGCCACATTCGCATCAGCCACCACAGCATGAGCGGCAAGATGAGCCAGAGGGCGTCCGGATGGGTGTAGAGCGTTCGCACGCGATCACTTGCCAGGTAGAGGATCAAAATCACGACTGCGGCCATTGCTGTTCCGATCCCCATGGCCAGGAGAAACAGTTCGTCGCGCTCGGTGTAGGGTCGCTGCTGCTCGATGCGTGCATTGTTTGCTCGCAGGTGTATCACTTCGGTATGCCGCTTGAGCAGTGCGAGACTGGTGAAAAAAAGGAGCGCAAAGCCGAGCAGCCAGGGAGAAAGTTCAGTGTGCGTGGCAGCGCCACCAATTGCGATGCGTAGCACGTAGAGTCCAGCCAGCACGAGGACGTCCACTAACGCAATCCGCTTGAGCAGGAGCGAATATGCCGCAGAGCCAACGCCATACAGCGCAAGCAGAGCAAATGCTTCCGGGGGCAGCAGCGTGATGGCAGCGATCATCCCCACCGCAAGGCTGAGCGTCAGTGCGATCCAAGCTGATTGGAGCGAGATAGCTCCCCGTGCAAGCGGACGCTGGCGTTTGCGAGGATGGATGCGATCGCTGGGCAAGTCAACCACATCGTTGAAGATGTAGAGCGCCGATGCCACGATGCTCAGCAGGATTGCTGCTAGTACTGCATGGAGCAGCGCACTCCCATCGCTGAGGCGATGCGCAAGAGCGATCGGAACCAGCACCAAGAGATTTTTGCTCCAGTGGTGGAGCCGTAAAAAACTACGCCAATCGCGGAAACGCGCAATGGGACGGGCGAAGCTGCCTGCAAAAGATTTTCCAAGGCTGCGTTCATACCGCGATGCATCACCGACGATGTACGCACGCTCAGCAGCGCGCCAGAGCGGAATATCTACGCCGCGATCGCCGATGTAGTCAAATGGCGCGCCATCGAGATAGCGCCGCAAGTGTTCGAGCTTGGCGCTGCCACTGAGGTTGGTTTGGCGTGTGCCGATTACGCTATCGAAGCACCCTACACGCTCGGCAATCGCAGTTGCCCACGGCTGAACCGCAGCAGTTGCGAGGATAACGGTTCGACCTTGCGCCTTTGCAGCGCGGATAAATGCGAGAACTTCGTCGTTGAGTGGGAGCGCGTCCCAATCGAGTTGCACCTGCCTGGCAAGCCAACGCTTCAGACGGGGACGCCCGCCGAGTGCTACCAGTGGAACCAAGAGCAACAGCAACGGCTTCCGGCGCGCCAATTCTGAGATTGCTTCCCAGAGCACATCGGTACGGAGTAAGGTGCCGTCGAGATCCACAACGAGAGTGGAAGCAGCGCCTGTGCTCATGCGAGGCTAACGGGATTGTGCGATCTGTCCAGCTGCGCGTTGAGTATGCAAAGCTTGGAGGCAGCATCTTCTGGCGATTGGGCTTCTACCCAGCGGACACGTTCGGCACGTTTGCGGAGACTGTGTCGGTAGGCTTTATCGTAGTGTTCGAGCGCAATCTGTGCAACGCTTGGCAGATCGCCTTCCTTGAGTGCAGCACATGCGCGGGCGTAGCGCTCTGCGCCCAGTCGCTGGCGAATTGCTTCCAAGCACTGGGCAAGCTCGCACGGTGGAAAGCTTCCGTATTCCTGCACCAAGTATTCGATGCGCCGATCGAGCGGAACATCGAGCGCTATGATTGGAGCAGAGAGCATTTGTTGCCAGAGACCGTCAGGAATTGTGAGCGTGCCGATCCGTCGCGATTCATCTTCGATCCAGATGCGCTCGGCTGCACGATTTTTCCAGAGTGCTACTGCGAGCGCATTCTCGAAGTTCTGTTGCGTTGGCTGTGGAGGCAATCCGAGCGCACCGAAGGCAGAGCCACGGTGGCAGGCAAGTGCTTCCAAGTCAATTGTTGCTTCACCGCGTGTTGCAAGCAGCGAAAGCACAGCGGTTTTGCCTGCTCCCGTACAGCCGCTCAGTAGGTAGAGTGTCCGCCGTGCTTCGAATTGTGCGAGAGCGAAACGGCGAAATGCTTTGTAGCCGCCGCGCAACAGCACGACCTGGAACCCGTAAAACTCAAGCAGCCACGCCACTGCTGCCGAACGCATACCACCACGCCAGCAGTAGAGTCCTACAACTTGTCCTGGGAGCAGCCGCGTTTCGACCTGTTCGACCATCCAGCGCAACTTGGGGCCGACAAGTTCAAGCCCTCGTTTGATTGCAGCAGTACGTCCTTCGGTGTGGTAGGCGATGCCGACAAGCTCCCGTTCGGCGTCGTCAAAAAGTGGGAGGGACGCTGCTCCAGGGATCGTGCCACGCGCGTACTCTGCGGGACTTCGGACATCGAAGATGGAAAGAGTGTTGCTCTGCTGACTTTCGCTGAGGAACTCCTCGACCGAGAGTGTAACCATGTGCGCTAGGAGTGCACGACTTGTCACCGTCGAAAATTACGGCGCTCGATGTGCGTGTAGCGGAGGAATTCGATCGTGATAGTGCCGCTGATTGGCTCAGGTGATGATGGTTGCTTGTTCGGAGTTTGCTGAGCAAGGTCTCCTGTCAAGGCTTTGGGGATTGCGATCGGCATCATCGTCACGTGCATGGTGATGCGGTCTGGCAGGAGGAAGCTGCGCTGCTCGCCATAGTGCAGTTCGAGTGTAACGACACCTCCGCTCCGCTGGGTAATCTGCGCAGCAGTGATCGTGGTATCGCGAAGGTCAACGGTAATTTTTGCTGCGAGCAGCTCCCCAGTGTCCGGTGTCGGGAACAGCCGCAGCACAGCGAAGCGATCCCCTGGCTTGAGTGGCGTCTCAGCAAAGGCGAGGAATTGGTACCGTTGCAACAGCACAAACGGGTTGAGTTGCCACCCGGCTTTGGGAACGAACGTTAGTTGCTCGGAGCGAAAGCTGATGGAGTCGGGCGGAACAATCGTAAGCACGCCACGAGCACGGGGGACCTTGAACGAAGGGATTGCAACCTCAATGGCAACTTCAGCACGAAGCGATTGAATGCGCTGTGCTTTCGCGCGGAGATGCTCAACGATTGCACGTGCATCGTCGGCAGAGGCCACAGAAATTGCCCCAAGCAAAAGAAGCGTTGTGCGTGCTAGCATTCTAAGCTCTAAGCGCAGTGCAGGAAATCAACGCTGCAAAAGTACCGGCAGTTCCGCCTAAGGAACGGATCTACGCTCTCGATCGTGGTCAGGAAAGTTTGCGCTGTTTGCAGCCTTCATTCGAGCAAGGTGTTTCATCCAATGCAACACGTCATCACGCTGATGTCGCGTGTGAAGGCTTGTGCCGCCAGTTTGATGCCTTCGCTGAAGGTCGGGAACGTATGCACCGTGTTGATGAGGTCGTCCACGGTCAGCTTGCAGCGGATGGCGAGTACCGCTTCGTGAATCATCTCGGCGGCAACCGGCGCAACAATGTGGCAGCCGACGATCACACTCGTGTGCGGGTCAATAACAAGCTTGACCAGTCCGCGCGTCTCGCCGATGGTTTTCGCCTTCGGCACCATCGAGAGCGGTACGGTGCGACAGGCGCACACGTTCAGACGGCGCATCAGCTCGCGTTCGGTCAGTCCCACGCTCGCCACCTGCGGGGTCGTAAAGACGGCGTGTGGGATTTCGTCGTAGTTGAGCGACAGGTGTGCGCCAGTCAGCGCATTCTCGGCGGCAACCGCGCCTTCTTTCGCCGCAACGGTTTCGAGCGCCATCTTGCCCACGCAATCGCCCGCCGCCCAGATGTGCGGCTGCGTTGTGCGCAGTTCGTTATCGGCAACGATGAAGCCACGCTCGTCCGTTGCAACGCCGGCCTGTTCCAATCCCAGCGACCTCGTCTTCGGCTCGATACCGGTGGCGAGCAGAAGTTCCTCCGCAGCAAACTGGCGCTCTTCATTCTTGATCTTCGCCACGACAATTTTCTTTCCCGACTCTTCCCGCACGCTCTGAATGTCCACGCCGGTGTGAATCACCAGACCTTCTTCTTCCAGGATGCGCTGCATTTGGGCGGAGACTTCCGGCTCTTCCAGCGGAAGGATACGCTTCATCTTTTCGAGCACGGTAACCTTCGTACCGAAGTGCGCGTACATCTGCGCAAACTCGAGTCCGAGCGGTCCGCCACCGACGACGATCATGGATGATGGAAGATGGGCTAAGTCCAGCGCTTCGATGTTGGTGAGATACTTGACCGACTCGATGCCGGGGATGGGAGGAATTTTTGCTTTCGAGCCGGTGGCGATGATGAACCGTTCGCCGCGCAGGCGCTCGCCGTCAATTTCGATTTCATGATCGGACACGAAACGCGCTGCGCCGCTCCGGAATTCCACGGTCTTGAAATTACCGACGACGTCCAGATAGTTGCTCCGGCGAAGGCTTTCGACAACGTCGTTCTTGTGCGCGATGGCAGCGGGAAAGTCGAACTGAAACTGACCGCTCGCGCGAATCGCCGGAAAGCCCGGACGTTGGCCGTAGTAATAGCGCGCGCCGACTTCGAGCAGATGTTTGCTCGGCACGCATCCGACATTGACGCACGTGCCGCCGATAGGGAGTCCGCTGTTGACGATGAGCGCCTTCTGGCGCAGGTCGTTGGCTTTTGTGGCCGCAGCAAACGCCGCCGCGCCGCCGCCGATGATGATGAGTGGATATTCTTTCACAGATTCTCCTGGGTTGGTTACTTGAGGTTCTCGCTCAGCTTCGCTTTGAATCCTGTCTCGTCCACCACTGCAACTAAACGCTCGACAGATGTCTTCGTCGAATCGTACTCCACAATAGCCCGGCTCTTCTCGAACTCCACCGCCGCATTCTTCACACCCGCCGCCCGGCTCAACGTCGCTTCCAGTCCTTTCGCACATCCCTTGCAATCCATCCCTTCGATCTCGAGCACGGCGACGACCGTGGAGTTTTGCTTCCGCTGCTGATTCAGCATCACATGGGCGGCATTGGCGTTGGTGAAGTTGAACGACGGGAACGCGATGGCAAGCGCAGCGAGAGCCGCGGCAAGCCAGACCGTCAGCTTGTTCCATTTGCTTGCACTCTCGATTTTGCACGAGCCGTCTTCGCACATGACCTCACGCTTGCGGTAGGCGAGATAGAATGCGAGCGCGAGCAGCAGCACCGTCATGCCGATGAGATAGGGACGGTATGCTTCGAACGCTGCGAAGGCACCGATACTGCCGATGCCGATGAGCGCCACAGCCACGGGTCCGATGCAGCAGAGCGAGGCAAGAATTGCTGTCATCACTGCCCCGAGGGACGATAGTTTTTTAGTGTCCATCATCCAATCTCCGTGTGCATGAAAGAGTGAGGCATTTTCGTTTCATCGAGCGCGAACATATCCTCGAGATTCTTGGTGAAGATGGTAGGGACAAGCGAGTAGTAGATGGTTTGTCCTTCGCGTCGCGCCCTGACGATGTTCTTGTCCTTGAGCTTGCGCAGGTGCTGCGAGACGGCGGAGTCACTCAGCTCGAGCACTTCGGCCAGGTCGCACACGCACATTTCCTTGTGGGCGTGGAGGAGGTAGATGATTTTGAGACGCTGGATATTGCCCGCAACATTGAGCAGATCGGCCAGCGTTGCCAGTCCCTTCTGTGCGGCCAGATTACGTTTGATGAGCGCAAACTCGGCTTTCGAGAAGGTGGGGCCGATACAGAGCCGGCCCTCGACGTAGACTTTTCGCATGGCAGGAATTATTTAGCGTTTTAGTAGTTGCTAAAATACTCACGCAAACATACGGCAACACTCGCGATTTTCCACGGAGGCAATGTCCGTGACCCGACAGACTTGCCACCGATCCCCACGGATGGTGCATAAAGCCAAGCAGGACGACCGAAGATTCAGCGCATGCGTTGATGGCACTCCCGCATTGTGGGCTGCCCTCTGCCTTAGAGCGTGCTCGAGAGATTAAGCGAAAAGCCGTTCGATGCAGGCACGAGCCGACAGACTCCGCCAACGCAGAGGATCCCCGCACGTTGTTTGGCGTACCCGAAGGCGAGACGTGTTCCACCCGTAACGTAGGTAAGCGTAATGGAAGGGTAGTGGTATCGTTTCTCCGGTTCTGGGTTGCCGTAGTTCCACTCGTCGAAGACTGTCAGATACACGTTGCTGATCGGTGTGTACTCCAGCAGCGCGAACGCCCAATTCCCCATATCACCGCGGACGCTCATGTGAGAAAGCTCCGTGCGGATTGCGCTGTGTGCGCTGAGTTTGTACTGCGACTCAAGGACGAATGCCAGTGGGTAGATCGTTCCATATCCAGTCTTGACCTCGATGACGTCCTTGTTGTAGGCGAGTGCTACGACGGTGAACGTTGTCTTGAACTGTCGCGACCATGTACGCTGAATTTCGACGTTGAAGTCTTGGTAGAAGAGCACCTTGCCTGGTTTCCATGTTGAGCGGTAGGTGAACGCGTCGAGCTTGGTGGAGTCTATGCTGTGGATGCGTGCGTAGTTGATCGTTACAGTCGTACCGTATCGGCCACCGAGCAGGGAGCCACGCGCAAGGGAGAAGGTCATCTCTCCTTGCACGCCGAACTCGCCATACGGCTGCGTTGCATACGGGTAGAGCGTAAAGAGGCGGTAGGTGTGCACCTTTGTCAAAGGCGGTAAAAAGTTGATGGTGAGCACATTCCCGATTGCGCCCCGGTCGGATCGGAAATCCATGTTGTCAATCCGTTTGGCAGCAAGTAGTAACCCGAATCCTTCTTCGCTGTAGGAGGTGGAAATGTAGAGTCCGTCGCCTGGGTTGAAACTGTTGTTGGTGGTTTGTTGCGGATCGTTGATTTTGTACGCCCACTCGGCGTAGAGATTCCACCGTTCGGTTGTCAGCGAGAGGCGCGTTGCGTAGGCAAACACGTTTTCTGGCAACCGGAGGAGAGGATCAGCGGCGGGCTGGTATTTGCTGACCACGCTTGCGCCGAGCTCGAGTGCGAACGGCAGATCGAGGATCGGTTGCTCATCCCAGCGGAGTTGGTGCAGCTCAACGCTCAGATCGGCAGCACGGATGATACCAGGTCCCAGACCAAAGAACGCGCGTTGCTTGCCGAAGAGCGCAGTGAGTTGCACCCCGTCGAGAGGGCGTACCTTGAGCCGGACACCGTCTAAAGAGTTATCGAAGCCGAGCGAGCGTTCCTCGTAGGTGCGTAGAATCATCCCACTGCCGAACTGCTCATAAGAATTGCCGACGGTGACATCGAAACGATCGCCGAGGTACTGCACAAAGCGGTACGGAATGCCGTTGCCCTCATAGCGCGGATCAATGCCGAGCAGTGGATTGAAGTACGCCTCGTAGCGTAGCCCCAACCGCAATCGTTCGCTCGAATAGAGTAAGTTGAAAAACCCTTGCGCTAAAACTTTTTCGCGGACTGCTGGTGCGTTGATGGCGGAATCTGGTGTGTAGGACTGCGCATCTACCTGCAAGTCGGCACGCCATCCTGCTGGTAACTGGCTGAGTGCATGTTCGGAGAATAGCAAAAGCAAACCGACACTAAACCAGGCAAGCCACGTGTAGCGCATCGTGCGGTTCATTCGGCTGCCTTTTTGATCGCATCCCAGAGGAGCTCTTCATCACCAGGGGCATAGGACTTGTGCTGATAGACGATCTGCCCATGGCGATTGACCACGAACGTATGAGGGATCTCGTTGATGTTGAGCGCTCGCTTCAAATCAGCGTTTTCGTCCAAGTACACTTCGAAGTCCCAGCCTCGGCCGCGAACGAAGGGAGCAACTTTTTTGCTGTTGCGTGCATCGTCAATCGAAATGGCGATGATGCGTACCCCAGTGAGCTTTTTCCACTCTGGATAGACGTCCGCAAGTGCGCTCAACTCTTGAATGCATGGCTTACACCAGGTCGCCCAAAAATCGAGCACGATCGGGCCGCTCTCTGTGCCGACAAGTTCACGGGTTGTAATAGGAGTACCGTCGAGTTTTTTGAGAGTTACCAGTGGTAGTTGAGCCGAGGAAGCGGTGTCTTGCCCCCAGACGGTGGCAACAATGATGAGCACGGTCCCAACGATGCGGGCTAATTGTATTGTTTTTCCAATCATGCGTTGTAATTTTGTTCGGTCCAACATTTGGAGGCAAAATTATGAAACCTCGCTATCGTCTCCTTGTGCTTGCTGCTGTACTTGTGGGAGCTCTTAGTGCCAGTGCACAAACAGGTGCGAATGTGCAACGCTCGTTGCCAACCATACGCGTCAAGAAAGGATGCTGCGCCTGCGCGAAGCGTTGGTCGTATCCACAGACACAGAATCCGTCGCTCCGGTTGGTTGAGGGGCAGAAGCTTTCCTATCGCGTCTTGCCGGATGCCTCGCTCGATGCATACATCAGCGTCGAGAATGTGTCCGCCAGTCCTGTGCGCTTCGGAGTCCGCATTGATACGTCGCGGAAGGAAATGCATCACCGTGTAAACTTCTGCAGCGGGATGGCATGCTATCCTTCCTTTGTGCTTGAATCTGATGAGCAAGGGCAAGTGACACTCCAACCTGGTCAGGCCGACCACACCTTCAAACTCCAGTTCGATCCGCAAGGCTATCTTGGCACGAGCACCATCGGCGTGGTCATCTACAACATCGCAGATTTGAGCGATTACGTTACGTTCGATGTTACGTTCGAGGCGACCACCCAAGCGAGCGTTGACCAGCCCGTCATTGCAGAGAGCGTAGTACCGAATCCTGCCAGCGATCACATTCGTATTCGTGGCACTGTTGGATCGCGTGTCGAGATCGTCGATGCGCTGGGGAGATGCGTCCGTTCGCTTGTGCTACCATCGGATGAAGCGGCAGTCTCGGTTGCAGAGCTGCCCAGCGGCGCGTATCGGGTGATACTGCGCAGTGGCGATCGGGCAAGCAGTTTTCCGCTTCAGATCGTACGCTAACGCCTGATGACCTCAGCTGGTGCTGGTGCATTTGCGGTGCGGTGGTTGACGAGGATTTACATCTGCTGGGTGGGAGGGTGAAGTTCGCGATCCTTACCGGCGGAGGTGATAGCTCTGGGATGAATGCGTTTATCCGGAGCGTGGTCCGCTGCGCACTCAATCTCCGGCCAGATACATCAGTCTGGGGCGTTATTGATGGGTGGAAAGGGCTCATCGCCAACGAGTACCGTCGTCTTGGCAAGTTGGACGTTGCAGGGATAGCCTTCCAGGGCGGCACAATCTTGGGGACTGTTCGTGTGCCAGAGTTGGCCGAAGACGCTGCGTTGCAACGCCAAGTCGCCCGCAATCTCGATGAGAACTACTTCGACTACCTTTTCGTCTGCGGCGGTAACGGAAGCTTGAAAGCATGCGCAACACTCGATCGCATCATCAAAGCAGAAGGACTGCGCACGCGCATTCTTGCGTGTCCTGGTTCGATTGACAACGATGTTGCCAATAACTACGGCACCTCGATTGGGTTCTATAGCGCGCTCGACCGAAGCCTGGAGATGCTCGAATGGATTCGCAACACTGCAAGCTCGCACCGCCGGGTGTACCTCATCGGCTCGATGGGGCGGGATTCTGCGTATCTGGCATTCTACGCTGGTATTGCAACGGGAGCTGAGTACATCATCCGTCCCCGCGAGAACGTCAACTACGAGAAACTCGCAACGATGATCGAAGAGCGAGACCGCGACACCCGCATCGTCGTTGCCGAAGGGTATGATAAGTCGCTTGAGGAAATCCGCCAGATTCTGGAGGAGATTTTCCGCCGGCGCAACATCAAGCGGGAGATACGCACCGTGGATATGGGCTATTTCCAACGGGGCGGGCAAGCGGCAGTATCCGACATCCTCCACGCTAGTTGGCTGGGCTACCGGATGGTCACCGATGCGCTTGCAGGGAAAGACAGCGGCTTCTACACCGCGTTCTATACTGGCCACTATCAGGATCCCTTACCACTCGACGTTGCCGCAGACGATAGCCACTCGAACCATCTTGACATCCCACAGGACATCATCAAGATGACGCTGGCGCTGCGGTAAGCTGCTACCACTCTGCGAGAACGGAGATCAACGATGGAAGGCGACTTTTACGAGAAGGTCTGGGAGTTGGTCCGTCAAATTCCACCGGGTCGAGTGACGACCTACGGCGACATTGCCGCAGCGCTTGGCTCGCGGTCAGCAGCGTACGTGGTCGGATGGGCGCTCAATGCTGTCGCTGGGCGTTCGGATATTCCAGCACATCGAGTCGTCAATCGTAATGGCGAGCTCACTGGGCGGATGCATTTTGCAACACCAACGCTCATGCGCGAGCTGCTCGAAGCAGAGGGTGTCCGTTTCGATGGTGATCGCGTTCGTCTCGAGGAGCATCGGTGGGTGCCACCTAATCAACAAATGGACCGACGAAGCGCACGCTCTCGTGCTGACGTTTCCCCTGGAGCACAATCGCCCGCGCCTGCGCTGAAGCGGCAAGCTCCATCTGGCCGTGCTCGATCAGTGCAAGTTGGCCAGCTTCGGCGGAAGCACCGTTGATTTCCAGCGTTCCCTCCAGGACGTATGCAATCCCAACCCAATCATCGGGGAGATTGACGCTCCACGTTCCTTTGCGTTCGAAGCGAACATCGTCGTAGATGACGCCGGCTTTCAGAACGATCGGTCCGGACGGTGAAGCAAGACGGCACGCCGTACCGCCATCGAAGGTGAGCACGGGTATTTGCTGGGGGGTGACTAGTTCCAGCGATGGAGCGACGCTCTTGAGTGCACGCGGAAGGTTGATCCAGAGCTGAATTCCATGCGCCGATCCAATCGGCATTTCCGAATGGATCACGCCACTGCCAGTGACAAAGTGCATCGCATGCCCTGCGAGTGCGTGGACGTCGTTGCCAAGCGAATCGCGATGCTCGAAACCGCCGTCGAGGATGTACGTGATGATTTCAAAACCCCGGTGGGGATGATCGGGGAATCCAGCGTGCATAGCAACGAAAAATTCGTCGAAGAGCAAGAATGGATCGGTCGCCGGCCACCGGAGCTCTGGCGATGGAAACGGCCGCCGTACCTGGGCGCCGGCCCCTTCGCTCCGGATCGGTGCGGTGATAATCATCGCATGTGCTCCATGGTGAACCATTCTCGATGCTGCGGGGTCGGCATACAGTGCGTAATCGTTTCGCAATCCCAGACCGTATTTTTGCAATCTTGACAAACAGAGAACATCGTAACACGTGCAATGGCAACGATGACAGCAGTAGCAGAGCCGACCGTCGGCATTGACATTGCCAAACTACGGAACATTGGCATTTCTGCACACATTGACTCCGGCAAAACAACGCTCAGCGAGCGGATCCTCTACTACACGGGGCGGATCCATCGCATCATCGAGGTGCGCTCCAAAGACGGAGCAGGACCGACGATGGACTCGATGGATCTAGAACGCGAAAAAGGCATCACTATCCAATCGGCAGCGACGTACTGCCAGTGGAAAGGATACCACATCAACTTGATTGACACGCCGGGGCACGTGGATTTCACCGTGGAGGTCGAGCGCGCACTCCGTGTGCTCGACGGTGCGATCCTTGTGCTCTGCGGTGTCGCTGGTGTGCAAAGCCAATCGATCACCGTGGACCGCCAGATGCGGCGCTACAACGTTCCGCGTATTGCGTTCATCAACAAACTCGACCGCGCTGGTGCCAATGCATTTCGCGTCGTGCAGCAGTTGCGCGAAAAGCTCCACCACGATCCAGTGATGATCAACATCCCCATTGGGCACGAGGATCAATTCGAAGGTGTCGTGGATTTGCTCCACATGAAGGCGCTCTACTTCGATGGCGACAATGGCGAGTTCGTCCGCGAAGAGGAAATCCCCGCGCACATGCTCGATTTGGCCCGTGAGTACCGAACGAAGCTGATCGAAAAAGCTGCTGATTACGACGACACAATTGCAGAAAAGTACCTGATGGAGGAGGAAATCTCCACCGAGGAACTTATCGCAGCAATTCGGAAGGCAACGATCGCACTAAAGGTCACACCAGTCTTCGTGGGCACTGCCAAGCAGAACAAAGGCGTTCAGCCGTTGCTCGACGGCGTGTGCATGTTCTTGCCCAATCCGTTCGAAGTTGAAAACTACGCGCTCGACCGCGATCGGGATGAAGAACGGGTCCCGCTTGTTCCAGATCCGGAGCGGCCACTGGTCGCACTGGCATTCAAGCTCGAGGACGGCCGCTACGGACAACTCACGTACATGCGGCTCTACCAAGGGCGTGTTCGCAAGGGTGATGTCATCGTCAATAATGCCACTGGCAAAAAAGTGAAGGTGCCTCGATTGGTGCGGATGCACGCCAGCGAAATGCACGACATCGAAGAAGCGGTCGCGGGCGATATCGTCGCAATGTTCGGAGTAGAGTGCTCAACTGGCGATACCTTCACCGACGGCAGTGTCAACTACACGATGACCTCAATGTACGTCCCTGAGCCAGTCATTGAGCTGGCAGTTGCCCCCAAAGACAAAACGAGCTTGGCAAACTTTTCGAAAGCGCTCAATCGGTTCACAAAAGAAGACCCAACGTTCCGCGTGTACCGCGATGAAGAAACGGGGGAAACGATCATCCGCGGTATGGGCGAGCTGCACTTGGAAATCTACATCGAGCGTATCAAGCGCGAATACAACTGCGAAGTCATTGTCGGACGTCCCAAAGTTGCCTTCCGCGAAACGATCACCAAGCGGGCAGAGTTCAACTACACGCACAAAAAGCAAACCGGCGGTGCTGGGCAATTTGCCCGTGTTGCGGGATACATCGAACCTCTCGAGCCTGAGAACCCGAACAACTACGAATTCGTTGATGCGATCGTCGGCGGCGTCATCGCGCGGGAGTTTATCCCTGCCTGCGACGAAGGCTTCCAGGAGCAGCTCAAAGAAGGATTGCTCATCGGCCAGCCGGTGCAGCGAGTGCGTGTCGTGCTCAACGACGGTTCGACACACCCTGTGGATTCGTCGGAAATGGCATTCAAGACCGCGGCAAAAGCAGCGATCCGCGAATGCTACATGCGCGCCAACCCCGTTGTGCTCGAGCCGATTATGAAGCTCGAAGTCTCCGCACCGGAGGAGTTTCAAGGCGTCGTCATTGGACAGATCAACCAGCGCCGTGGCGTCATCATCGGCACAGAAAGCGAAGCAGGGTATGTCGTCATCACTGCTGAAGTACCGCTCCAAGAGATGTTCGGCTATTCGACCGATCTTCGTTCGGTGACCCAAGGCAAAGGTGAATTCACAATGGAGTTTCTCAAGTACGCGCAGGTGCCGCGTGCAGTGCAGGAAGAAATGGTGCGCGAGTACCAGAAAAAACGTGCCGAAGGAAACAAGTAACGCATCGTGCCATTGAGCGTGGCGTAATTTTGCCGCCGCGTTCGTGCCAAACAGCCCTTGGTCGTCATCATCTTCCCTGCACGCGCCGGCTATCCGAACGCTGCAGTGTAGGATTTCGAAAGCATCGTTGTTCACAATCTTCAGCCACGTATGAACTACACAGGCCCCAAAGTCAAGCTTTCGCGCAAGCTCGGCTTTGCGATGACCCCGAAAGCGCGCAAGTACATGGATCGAAAGCCGTATCCACCAGGCCAGCACGGCCCAGTGAAACGGCGGGCAAAGCTGAGCGACTACGGGCGTCAGCTTCTGGAAAAGCAACGCTTGCGTTTGCAGTACAACGTCCACGAGCGGCAGATGCAGAACTACTACCGCGAGGCGTCGCGGATGGCAGGCAATACGGGCGATAATCTTGTCGCACTGCTCGAATCACGGCTCGATGCACTTGTCTATCGTGCGGGCTTTGCACCCTCGATCTACGCTGCGCGCCAGTACGTCCGCCATGGCCATATCGAGGTCAACGGTCGGAAGGTGGATATTCCCTCATACCGCGTCAAGCCGAACGACGTCATCCAAGTTCGGGAAAAAAGCCGCAAGCTGGAATGCTTTCAGAACGCAGTACGCACTGCACAACCAGTGCCGTACCTGGAAGTTTCGAAGGCGGATCTGTCGGCCAAGTACCTGTATCTTCCCCCGCGGGAGGAAGTCCCTGTCGTGTGCGAAGTGCCACTGGTGGTCGAATACTACGCACGCTAAGCCGACAGACGTGCTCTTGCTGGATTGTGCCCCTCCTACTGTGTCCTCGCGGTGGAGGGGCATTTATTTTGCAGTAATTCTTTTCATTGATGCACGAGGCTTCGATCGGTTGCGGGTATGAAGGCACGCACGGGCTACATTCTTGCAGTGGCAGTTCTTGTGGTGGCAGCAGCAGCTGTGTGGTTTGACGTCGCGATCATCGAGACGCTTCCGTCGCTCCAGCAGTTGGAAAATCCGCCGCAAGAGTATGCCACACGGATCCTCGACCGCAATGGAAGGAGCATCGAAAGCTTCTTTGTCAAACGGCGGGTGTACATGCCCTACGATAGCATCCCCGCTGCATTTTTTCAGGCACTCATCGCAACCGAGGATCGCCAGTTCTACAACCACTGGGGTATTCACCTGTGGCGGATCGTCAAAGCCGGAGTGAAAAATCTTCTGGCGTTCCGTGCGAAAGAGGGCGCATCCACGATTACGCAACAGTTGGCACGGAACCTCTACTTCGACCGCGAGCCAACGCTTGCACGGAAGCTCCGCGAAGCGCTGACCGCAATTCAAATCGAGCAGACGTACACCAAAAACGAAATTCTCGAACTCTATGCGAATACGGTCAATTTCGGTCGTGGTGCGTACGGCATCTACGTCGCAGCGCAGGAGTACTTCGGGAAACATCCCAGCCAGCTGACTCCCGCTGAATGTGCGTACCTGGTCGCGTTGTTGAAAGCACCTGCCAGCTACGATGCGCAGACGAACTACGAGCGGGCGCTGCGACGGCGAAACCTCGTCCTGGCGATGATGGAGGATGCCGGATTTCTCACCCCAGCGCAGCGGATAGCATATAGCCGCCAGCCAATTACAGTGGTGGAATCCTCCAAGGGAGGAATGCGCAGCGGTGGCATTGCACCACACTTTGTCGAAATGCTCCGCAAAAAACTTGCGCGCGATCCGAGCCTGGCCGGCTACGACCTCTACCGCGATGGCTTGACGATTGAAACAACGCTCGATGCGCGCATCCAGCAGTACGCCAACGAAGCGGTTCGCGAGCAGCTTGCGTTGGTTCAGCGCGACTTTGATCGCATGTGGTCGTGGAATGCGCACAAAGATTTGCTCGAGGCGATTCTTGCGCGGGCAGTTGAGTCGCATCCGGAGTATTTGAGCGCGGAGTCTCCGCAAGCGCGTGAACGCATCCGCCGCCACTTGCTTGGTACACCACACTTTGTGGATTCAGTCAAGCGTGCGGTGACCACCGTGCAGTGTGGGCTTGTGGTGCTCGAACCAAAGACTGGCGCCATATTGGCGATGGTCGGTTCCTCGCCCTTTGCACCGGAGCGTGGGGCGGGCTCCCGTTACTCGCTCAACCACTGCACCGAAATCCGCCGCCAGCCAGGCTCAGCATTCAAACCGTTCGTCTATGCTGCAGCACTCGCCGAGGGCGCAATCGAACCGAGTACCGTTATTGACGCCTCGCCGTTTACGTACACGTTTGCCGACGGTCGAACGTGGTCGCCACGCGGTACTGCGCATCAGGGAATGGTAGATGTTGCCACTGCGCTGAAGTTCTCGATCAACACTGTCGCTGCGCGACTCATCACGCAGTACACCAGCCCTGAGCGTGTCGTCGCGTTAGCCCGGAAGATGGGCATTACAACGCCGATGGATCCCTATCCGGCACTTGCGCTCGGTGTCGAAGAGGTCTATCCGATTGATCTGGTCAGCGCCTACGGAACGTTCCTCAATGGAGGCATTGCTGTTCCTCCCGTTGCAATTCGCGCAATCCGAGATCGCATGGGCCGCCAGCTCTACCGAGGGAAGTTGCCTGCTGCAGCTACCGATGCGCTGAGCCCGCAGGTTTGCCGAACGATGATTCGACTTCTCCAGGGAGTCGTTGACGGTGGGACTGGTTCGACGGTTCGGCAATTCTACCGCTACGATGCAGCAGGCAAAACGGGCACGACCAATGATTTTGCCGATGCATGGTTTGTGGGGATGACACCGGAGTTGGTTGCCGGTGTGTGGCTTGGCTTCGATGACCACCGAATCAAGTTTACCGGTGCCTACGGGATGGGAGGGAAAGCTGCAGCGCCAATTTGGGGGCGCTTGATGGCAAAAGTGTATGCCGACCGGTCGCTCGGTTTTACCAAGCGGACGTTCGATGACCGCGATTCGACGCTCGTTCCCTTGACACCTGAACAAGCGCGTCAGGTCTTCGAAGAAGATCGCTACGTGCCGCCACCGGTGCAGCTCCACCCAGCCGAACCGATCCGTCCAGAACACTGAGCAAGGCGGCGTAGCGCGATGGGAGCAAGAGGAAAATCATTGCCCCAATGGCAATGACGACGCCCACGACAACACGGACAATGCTCGGCATTGTGCGTTTGAGTTGGGCCCACCCCCAACCGCTTGCCAGTGTTACCAGTCCAATAGCACCGATCAGGAGTGTGCATGCTGCAGGACCGAGTGCCCCACCGACAAGTGAGGAAAGCCCCTGGCCACCAACGGAGCCATAGACGAGGATCAGGTGGAACACATAAATCCAGAGCGATTGCTGTCCAGCCAGACGGAGAATCGAGCGTACATGCAAGCGGGCAATACGCTCTGCACCAAGGATGAATGCTGTCAAGAGCGCAACTGTTCCCGCTAAGCGAAAGCCGACGTGGCCCGGCGAAGAGTGCCACCACTGCTTCGGCGAGGAAAAGCCAACAGCGAGCAGTCCAGCAGCTGCGACAGTGCTCCCTACAAGGAGCCACCATAACGCTCGTCGGCTACACGAGCGAATGAGCGGTACAGCGACTGCCCCCGCGAAAAAATATGCCGCAAACGGGAAGAGTGGAAACTTGCTCACCGGCTGTGGGGCAACGAACGCGCCAAGGAACAGTGGGAGCTTCTCGTCAAGGTGCTGCTCCCATACCCATGGCGTCAAACTTGCAATGGCAGCAGTAAGCACTGCGTAGATGCTTCGGTACAGCGGCGCGCGTTCTGTCGTGATCCCAATAGCCAGCGCCAACAGGGAACTTGCCGCAATGCATTGGAGGATGTCGCAATCAGCAAGGCGGCGGAGCTCATCCTGTGTGGCGTGGAGAGTTCGCTCCAGCGAGAATCCAGGCAGATGCAGCCAGTAACCGAGAACCAGGAGCAAGCCCAGCTTCGCAAGGTAATCCCACAGCGGGCGTTCCCAACGTCGGTAGGCAGCAAGCTTCCGTTCGAGCGTGATAGCAAAGGCTCCGCCCGCGCAAAAGAGGAATGCCACAGCGACAAAGCCGTGCGTCAGACTGAGCCATGGGAACCACCACGCAGTGTGCCAGCGCGGGTCGAGCGCGACATCAACAACGTGTACCTCGATCATCCATAGTGCAGCGATACCGCGCAGGTAGTCGAGCCAATCGTAGCGCACAGTCTGCATTGTCAAAAGGTGGACGAGCAAAGTTAGCAGGTACCCGTTACGTCGGCGTTCTATTTTTGTGCCGGTCACATCTTTTGCAACACGAATGGCACGAGCGATCCTTTTTCTCTTCGCGCTTGCAACGGTTGTTGCGGGATTTGGAATGTACCCGATAGGGCTGTTCCGGCGGATATCTGGCCGGGATCCTCTTGCCAGTCACGCTCTAAAGAAGCGGTGAATCAGATGGGGAGCAAGGCATCGGGAATGGCATTGCCGCCGATTGCTGCCATTGACGTTGGAACGAATTCGATTCACATGATCATCGCTCGCGTCGGGGAGGGGAACGCGCTCGAGGTACTCAGTCGGGATCGCGAAGTTGTGCGACTCGGACAAGCTGGGGGCGACATCAAGCATCTTGCGTCGGACGCTATCGCACGAGGAGTCGAGGTGATGGAGCGCTTTGTGACGATGGCGGAGCACCACGGTGCGTACATTCGCGCGGTGGGGACCAGTGCTGTTCGCGAAGCACTCAATCGCGAGGAGTTCCTCCACGCTGTCGAGGAACGCACCGGCATTCGAATTGAGGTAATCGCCGGCGAAGAAGAAGCACGGCTCATCTACGTTGGTGTGATCCACGGCTTGCCACTGGTGACAAAGAAACTCTGCATCTGCGATATCGGTGGTGGCTCGACCGAGGTTGCTATCGGCAAGCACGGCATGCTCGACTTTGTGCGGAGTGACAAAGTCGGAGCAATTCGGCTCACTGAACAATTCTTTCGAGATGTACCGCGCCCGCGAGCAATTGAGCGCTGTCGGGAGTTCCTCCGTGGGTTTTGGTCGCCGACCTTGGAAGGGGCAAAGGAGATCGGGTGGGAAGAGGTCGCTGTTACCTCTGGGACCTGGGAGACCATTGCACGAGTTGCATTGGGGATGAGCAATTCGAATGCGCCGCAGCTGCATGGACGGCGCATCGAACGCACGGCGATGCGAAATGCTATCGAGCGCATTGTCGGAGCGCGGACTATCCGGCAGATTGAGAAAATTCCGGGTGTGGATGCCGGGCGTGCAGACATCATCACTGCGGGTGCTCTGATTGCAGAGCACTTTCTCGAACAGCTTGGAATCGAGAGTGTTGTTGTCTCGACGTTTGCGCTCCGTGAAGGGGTTGTCTTCGATACCGCACAGCATCTTCGCGACAGCTCGCAGTACCATCACTTGGCACACTTGCGTAAAGCGACGATTGACCACTTGTGCAAACGGTATGGCATCGAGCGTAGCCATGCTCGCCACGTGGCGAAGCTCGCGCTGGAGCTTTTTGACCAGCTTTCCGCGCTACACGGGCTTGGTGACCATGAACGCGAGATGCTCGAAGCTGCAGCACTACTGCATGATGCAGGCTACCACATTGCCCCTGACCAACACCACAAGCACAGCTTCTACCTGATCAGCAACGCGGTGATGCCGGGATTTAGCAGCACGGAAGCGGAGATCGTCGCCAACGTTGCCCGCTACCACCGGAAGAGTCATCCGAAACGGCGCCACGAGCACTTCGCTGCGCTGCCCGGGCGGTGGCAGTATGCAGTTCGGTGGATGGCAGCCTGCCTTCGCATCGCAGAAGGGCTCGACCGCCGTCGCCAGCAGCGGATACATCGCGTCTGCGTTCGTATCGAACCGGAGAGGATTGTGATTGAAGCCAATGCCGAGCAGGATGTGAGTATCGAACTCTGGGGAGCACGGCGGCGCGTAGCATTACTGGAAGAGTTGAGCGAGCGACCGGTCGTCGTCGAGCGTCGCAATTCTTGAAATACCCCAATACCCTGTGTTTCGCCATCGGTTTGGTTTGTACGATTTTATTTCTTATTTTGGAAACGGCAAGGCACCCGTCCATGAAACCAAATACGAGTGCAGTGCATTATTGCAGTGCAAACAATCGGTTCTCTTGTTTTACCATCTTGCAAGGTCAACCATGATACGGCGCGTACTGCTACTTGCTGGGATGATGCTCGTTGTATCGCTCCCTATGTGGAGTGGGAATGGCCGTCCTGAGAGCGATGACGAAATACGAGCAAAGCTGCTGGCTCTGTTAGCCAATGATGGCGGTGCTGCAGGGACGGAGTTCTGTTTCTCGTTCCCACCATGCTTCGCTGATGAATCTGTTGGATGCCAAAATCGAATCATGCTCTTCTTTGCCTCTGCATCGCGCGCGCGTGTGCTTGTAGAGGTGGAGGGACAAGGGTACCAACGGGTGTTCTTCACGCAACCGTACCAAATCTACCCGCTCGAAATGGTACCAGGCAACGCCCAGCCTTACGAAAAGAAAGGGAATGAGGCAGCTCCACCAGAGCAAGTCTATCCTGGCAAAGCGATCCGTATTCGGTCGAGTGCACCAATTGTGGTCTATGGGGTGACGCGCTTCTGCGCCACGTCCGACTCTTTCCTTGCATACCCAATTCGTGTGCTCGGTAAAGAGTACATCGTGTCGTCCATGGCAGACATGACATGGATGTACCCAGGCTACAACCTCCCGAGCGAGACGGTTATCGCAGCGCCGTACGATAACACAAAGGTGACCGTTACTATCGGTGGAAATGCGATGACAGAGACGTCCGGAGGGCTTCGCCCTGGGCAGACGCGGACTTGGACGCTCAATCGGAATGACGTATTAGCGATTGCAACGGGGAATAATTTCCGAGAAGGGGATCTGTCGGGAACACTCATTCGCGCTTCTAAGCCAGTGGCGGTGCTTTCGGGTAATCAGTGCGCGAACGTACCTACAGATCTTCGCTGGTGTGACTTCATTGACGATATGGAAATTCCAACCGACATGTGGGGGAAGGTTTATCTGGTCCCGCGTGTCCCGACGCGCCGCTATGCGCCAATGGTGAAAATCTTTGCCAAGGAGCCACAAACGCAGGTCTTCCGTAATGGCAGTTACTGGCGCAATATTCAAACGAAAGGCGGAGTCGAGGGCGTGGGCTTTATCTACGACCGTGCCTCAGCAAGTGGCAATAACGAGGTCACAATGTTCAGCGGTGATAAACCAATTGCTGTCACATTCTTCAATACAGGGCAGGAAGATGATGGTGTCGTCTCCGACCCATTCCAAATGACCATTTACCCGATTGAGCAATACCAGCGTGAAGTCATCTTCTGCACGCCTGGTTCGCAAGGGGTGCCGAGCTTCGATCAGAACTACGTCGCGGTTGTGTACCCCCTGACAGACCAAGGAACGATGCCACCGGATCTCGAAATTGGGCAGGTGGTCGGTGGCCAGGTGCAATGGCAACCAATTTCGGCAGCGTTTGGTCCCAACGTCGGAGATATTTTCCCAGTGCCGGTCAATGGGAAGCGATACGCAGTGAAGGTACTTCGACTCAACGACGCTGTTTATCGGATTCGCTGTAGCCAGCCGTTCGCTGCCTACTCGTTCGGGTTCAGCAACTACGACTCGTATGGCCACCCGACGAGTGCTGCATTCAAGGTGCAGCTGCCGGACACCATCCCGCCACGACCCCGCTACGTGGTCAATTGCGATGGGACAGTGAGCGGTGTCAATGGCGGCGACCCTGATGTGACCGATTATCCCGACGATGATAACATCCGCTCGAATTTGGCGGAAATTTACCTCGATCCGGCCAGCAAGAACTACACGCTCGATTACGATCCCTTCGAAGTGGGAACCACACGCACTACTCGTTGGCGTCTGACGGTGGACGATCCCGATCAAGATGCCATTGCGTATGTAGTGTTCCGTGACCGTGCAGGAAACGATACAGTTATTACCGTCGAATACAAGGCACGCAAAATCACGATCCAACCGAGCGATGTTAACTTCGGCATGCTCCGCAAAGGTGATGTCGCCACTCGCACGCTCGATGTCGTCAACGAAGGGACTGCGCCGATACGCGTCACGCGACTGGAGTTCAAAAACGGCGGGCAAGGCGTCTTCGAGATTGTCAACAATCCGATACCATTTGACTTGCAACCGCAAGAGCGCCGCCAAATCACCATCCGTTACACAGCGACCAACGATGGCGTTGTCCGTGACTCGATCGGCGTGGGTGACGAGTGCGTCTTCCGTTACCGTCGCCTCGTTGTCGGACAAACGGGCGAGCCAGTCATTGACGTTTCCCACCCAGCAGCACGGCCGCTCGATTTTGGCGATGTCGGTGTCGGAACGTCTCAAACTCGGACGTTCACAGTCTTCAGCCGTGGAACGGTACGCCTGACGATTACACGTGCGACTGGACCTACCGATCCAGCGTTCGTTCCAGAGGCAGCAGTTGGGCAGATTTCACCTGCTGCACCGCTCATCTTGAGCGAGCAAGGCGGCGTAAATGACTCGCGCAACTTCACCGTGACCTTTACCCCGACAGCAGAGCAAGTGTACACCGCAACGATTACGTTCTCCAGCGATGCAAATCGCATTGACTCGGTGGTGTACCTCCGTGGCCGCGGTGTCAAGCCAGGGCTGTCGGTCGCGCCGCTTGACTTCGGTGAAAAGCGGATCAATCCAACGCAGCCCTATCCATACCTGAGCGATTGGCAAACGATCGCGATGCTCGATCCTCGTAACGACGGTACGCAGGATGTAACGATTCGTGGCGTTACAGTGAGCAACGATACCTACGGCAACGGTACGGCGTTCACCTTTGATCCGCCGCTCAACCAAGTGCAGGTTGTGGATATTCCGCCAGGCCAGTCGTATTCAAGCGTCGTGGGTCGTCCGATCTACGTGTACTTTGCGCCGCAAGCTGTCGGGCCGCATGAAATCACTGTGTCGTTCGATAACAGCACGGGCGAGCCACGGACAGCGACTATCCGGGGTGTTGGCATCGCTCCGCGCGTGACGATCACTCCGACGGTGACCTTCGGCCCAATTGAAGCGGGCACTGCCCCGGATGTCAAACAGGTAACGGTGACAAACCTTAGCCGCCAGGATTGGCAGTACGCCGATACGCTCCATCTCCGCGATCTTGTCCCCGAAGTGCCTATGACCATCGGTGCAGATGGCACCTATGGCACGGAGAATTTCACCTTCGATCGCCAGTCGCTCAACCTCCCACGCACGCTCCTGCCAGGGCAGAGTGTGACGTTCGACGCAAGTTACTTCGTGGCTGTACCGGGAACGAACGTCACCAACACTGCAACGCTGGTGACGGTCAGCGATGCACTCGAAGAAGCTCGTTCGGTTTGGAATGGCTCTGCCTATAGCGGAGTAGCGCGCATTGATGTCGCACCGGCTTCCGGTGACGTCTGCGTTGGCAGCACGACGAATCTCACCGTCCGCGTAACCAACACGGGCGATGTCCCGGTGACAGCGCTGACGTTCGTTCGCTTCACTGGACCAGCCGCGAGTATGTTCAGCCCACCGACGAATCTGCCGCTGCCGAATCCAATTCCGAAAGGTGGAACGTATGACCTGATCGTTCCCTTTACGCCCTCGATACCAGGAGGGCCACACACGGCACAGATTGTGCTCCGCATCAACAATGAGCCGACAGAGTACACAGCAACGCTGAGCGGTAACGGGCTCCAGCAAACAGCAGTGATTGCTACCATCTCGGAAACGTTCGACATTCCGCAAGGAAGCGAGTCGCTGCCGAAACTTGTTCGCTTCCAAGCTGCGCAGCCCGTCACGATGGGGAACGTGACCTCCTTCCGCATGCGTGTGACGTTCAACATTAGCGCCTTTGCCCCGATCCTGCAAAATGGGCAGCCAGTCATTCGTGTGCTCGGTCCGTTGGCAGCGGCAGGATGGACAGTCGGCAACGATGTCACTGTCTCCTACGATGCAGCAACATCCCAGGGCACGATTGAATTTTCGCTCAATGGCACGACCCCGCTGCGGATGCAAGTGGGCGACGACCTCTTCGGCATCGAGCTGACGGCAACGATGCCATCAGTGCAGCCAACCGACGGTGGATTTGTTGTCAAACTCGAAACGGTCAGTGTCAACGACCAGTGCGTCGTGATTCAAACGCGCGACGGTATCATGCGCATCAACCCCGTCTGTGCGTTCAATCTCCGATTCGTCAAGATCACGACGACGAGCTTCAATGTCCGCGTCAATCCGAACCCGATCAATGGCACAGGAGCGGATATTCGCTTCGGTGTTGGCTACGATGCACCAACGACACTCGAGCTTATTAGCACGAGCGGCGATGTGGTTGCAACGCTCGTCCGCGGTGAGCTGAAAGCAGGCGAATACACCGTCCGCTTTGTGCCGAACGGCATCGCCAGCGGATCGTACATGCTCCGCATGCGCAGCGGTGATTACACCGAGACAGTGCCGATCATCATCGAAAAGTAATCGCGCGCTGCAACGCCAAGCGTAGTGAGCGTGCCCCTCCCCCGTGCGGGGGAGGGGCACGCTGCTTTCTGACAACAAGGGGGCTGCTCCATTCGTCTTTTGCCTTGAACTCCAAGAGCGTGTCCCACCTTTTCATCCAATGTGCAATGAACGCCACATTCAAGCGGAGCCAGCTCCTTCGTGCTGCAGCACTTGTTGGCATTGGTGTTGTAGCAGGCATTATCCTTGTGGCAGAGCTGTCGAGCATTCCGATGGCTCAGCTTTTTGGGCAGAGTGTCCGGGACATCGGTGCCAAGCAACCGCCTGTCAAAGTCCCCGATAACGTCCGTGCGCTCAACGATGCGTTCGTTGCAGCCGCTAATGCTGTTCAGCCGACGGTGGTGTACATCGAGGTTCTCAGCAAAGAGCGGAGCGAACCAACGCCCGATGATTTCTTCCGCTTTTTTAGTCCGTGGGATGACGAAGATTTCTTCCGACCCTTCCGTCCCCGTGAACGTAGCCAAGAAGATACCGACAATGGCAAGCGCAAGCGGAACGTCCCAATCGGACAAGGCTCGGGGGTTATTATCACAAGCGATGGTTATATCGTCACGAACAACCACGTCATTGCAGGAGCGACTCCCGATGGTGGCATCAGAGTCCGTCTCAGCGATAAGCGAGAGTTCACCGCAAAGCTCGTCGGGCGTGATTCACTCACGGATGTTGCGGTCATCAAGATTGACGCCAAGGATCTCCCCGTCGCATACCTCGGCACAAGCGAGGACATCAAGATTGGCGAGTGGGTGATCGCTGTTGGCAATCCGCTCGTGATGCTCAATTCAACGGTGACTGCGGGCATCATCAGCGCGGTTGGTCGAGGCGGGATGGGGCTCAATCGCGGACAGTTCGCGATTGAAAACTACATCCAAACCGATGCTGCAATCAACCCTGGCAACAGCGGCGGTGGCTTGTTCACACTCGATGGCAAGCTCATCGGCATCAACACAGCGATCGCGAGCGGTACGGGCTACTTCGCCGGCTACGGATTTGCCATTCCAGTGGACATCGTGCGCAAAGTCGCGCTCGACTTGATCAACTACGGCAAAGTCAACCGCGCATACATTGGCGTTACGATTCGCGCCGTGGATGATACCGACGCAAAAGGCCTTGGGCTTTCGAACGTGCAAGGAGTCATCATCAACGATATCCTCAAGCATTCGCCTGCAGATAAGGCAGGTTTGAAAACGCAGGATGTGATTTTGGAGCTCGATGGCACCCCGGTCAATTCGCCGAATCAATTGCAGACACTCTTGCTTCGGTACCGACCGGGGGATAAAGTCAAGCTCCGAATTTGGCGCGATGGAAAAGAGCTTGTCAAGGAAGTTCGGCTCGAAGCGCGCGATGAATCGGTAGCCGCAGCGGATAAATCTTCCGAGCCCAGCCCAGGCGAATCCTCCGATAGCAAAGGCCCAGTTCGCTTCGATGATCTCGGCTTTTCTGTCGCACCGCTCCGCGCTGAAACCAAGGACAAACTCGATGTTGCAAGCGGTGTCGAGGTGACCAAGGTTGAGCGCTACAGCGAGGCATACATGCGTGGCCTGACGCCCAACTCGGTCATTGTGAGTGTGGATCGTAAGCCTGTGGATTCCCCAGGACAGCTTCGCTCGATGATTGCAAGCAAAAAGCCTGGCGATGTGGTCATGCTGGAAGTCAAATCCCAAGAAGGTAAGCAGGTCGTTTCCCTGCGGATCCCCTCGAGCACAAACTGACGTCGCAACGCACCCCAACGCTGTAGGGCAGGCGTACACACAGTAAGCAACGCCTGCCCTACTTGTTACTGCACTTTGATGAGCACTCCGCTGGCTTTGCGATTCTCCCACAGGACGCGGTAAATGTACGTCCCTGCCGGGAGTTCTCCAAGATCCGTCGGTGCCAACAGGAACGGAACGACACCCGCTTGGCTTGGTTGTTGTCTCTGCTCGGAAAGCTTTCGCCCGAGTGCATCGTAGAGTTCGAGGAGGAGTGCACCGCCGCCGTGCGGCAGGTGAACGCGAATAAGTGCATAGTCCGTCGTGGGAGTGGGAATCGGGCTTTCCACAAGGAAATCGCTCGGTGAAGGTTGCTGAGAATCTGCACCGAGCTCGCCAGCCCGAAGCGTACACAGAAAGATTCCGCCGCCGTGTGTGCCAAGTACGGTCAGCCCATCACTGGAGCGAACATCAATTGCTTCGACGGGGAGCACACCCAGGGTCGTTAGTCCCAGTGGTTGCCATGCTGTCTGCGCCGAGAGCGAGTCGGCAACAAATGCGCCAATGCTTGTGCCCGCAACGTAGAGCCGCTTGCCATTCTGCACAATCGAGTGCACAACCCGTACCGATGGCCCCCAGCCGCTCGAATCTTCGTCGAGCGATCCACCAACCCATTGCCAGGTGGCGCCACCATCCCATGTTGCAAGGATGCTGGGGAGGGTGTAGTTCGAGATCGTCACGATGATACGGCGCGGATCGGCTTCGTCCCAATCAATTGCAGCGATGAACGCATCCGCCGGGATTGGTGCAGCAGTAAACTGCTCAACCTGACCGGTTGTGAGGTTGCACCGATACAGCCGCCCGTCTGCAGTCCCAGCCAACGCAATCCCATCACGCACCGCAAGTGTTGTGATCAGGTCCGGGCGGGGAATCACCGCAGCTTGCATCCACGCAGGGTCGAAGGAGCCATTGGCATATCCAAGCCGATAGAGCGCGTTATCGAGCGCAAGGATCACCGCGTGGAGCGATTCATCGTAGGCGACTTCGGTGACGAATGCGCTGCCACTGCGCGGTGGAGAAGGCATCGAAAGCAGATTGATCCTCTCGTCGAGTGCATACACGCTGCCGAACTGCGAGGATGCAACGATGAGCTTGCCTTGTTCTGCAACCAGGACGCGGCAGCCATCGCCGCCGTAGGCAAAGCTCCAGGGTTCGCCGTACGTAGCGCTGGATGTGTACCAGTTGCTGTTGTCCTGGAATCCTGCGATGACAAAGCGGCTTGCTGGCACTGCACGGTTGAGCGCGACGTGGTAGGCTTGCGTTGTGGTCAAGCCATCGTTGAGCGCTTCCCACCAGGCTCCATTGGTTGCCAGCGGCGTTGTGGTTCGGTAAATGCCGCCATCGGTTGCCGCATAGAGCTGCCCTGGACTGTTGGGGGGAAACACGAGTGCGTGGACGTCTGGGTGCAACGAGCCGGATTCGACGCGGTAAGGATAGCCCCCGAGGTGAATTGCCGAAGCAACGCATCCATCGAGCGAGAGAAAAACATCGGTGCTGCCGACGTACACCACATTCGGATTCTGGGGATGCACCGCCAGTGCCATGCAATACCCGCCGAGTGTCTCAAGTGGCGATTGCTGCGGGTTTTTCAAACCATTGAGCCATGCGGAGCGATCTACCCACGAGTCGGTCGCGGGTTGATACAGCCACAGCGTGTGCTGCGACGCAAAGCTCGAATAGCGCGCGTTCCAGGAACGCGGCGTTTGGGTGAACACATAGAGCGCCGAACCATCCGCCGACGCTGCCAGGACGATCCGACGTGCTGCGGGAGGAAACCCCGCTGGCGTGATTTGGCGCCATCCGCCGCCGCGGAGCGAACGGACGAAGATTCCGTACTGCGACGGTGCAGTGCCATCATCCCGTGCACCGATTGCGGCGTACAGTCTATCGCCGACGGCGATTATCTCGGTGCAGAACGCTGGGCTTGCGGTATCGCCGAGTTCGAGATGCCAGCGCGCGCCATCCCAGGCGTAGATGCCTCCGTAGCACGCGGCATAGAGCAGCTCGCCTGTGTCGTGCGCTGCTACTGCGAGCCGCCAAACGATCTGCCACGCTTGCGTTGGGAGAGCATTCGGCTGTCCGGTGATGGGCGGCGAAATCGAGTGCCAGCGTGCGCCATTGTCCGTGGAGCGATAGATGCCGGTGCCGGTCCCAATCGTTCGCAGCAGAGTGGATGTCCGGCGCTCGGTTGTTGAAAGCCCCTCGCCAGTGCCGACGTACCATGTGTCGGGATTCTGCACGCTCTGCACGATACAGGAGACAGCAGGTACCAGTGTCGGTGGTGTCATCCGCACCCACGTACTTCCACCATCAATGCTTCGCCAGATACCGCCAGTGACCCCGCCGGTCATGATTACCTGCGCTGAACGCCGATCGAACGCCAGCGCTCGCGTTCGCCCTGCGACATTCGTCGGTCCGATCGGTTGGACCGTTGTTAGTGGCGCCATCTTCGACGGTGTGGCAGCGAGCAGACGCCGAGCAAATGCTGCATCTCGAATTGCGGCGTCGGGCGGTACTCTCCCCGTTTGTGGGTTTCCAAGCCGGCGGCAATCCCACTGCCAGCGCTCATAAGGGTGTGCTTCCTTCCACTGCGGAGTCGTTTGTTGTGCCGTAGCAGTAGCAATGAGCACAAAAACAAGTACCAGCTTCACGGCCGCCTTCGAAAGAGTGCAACAAAGACCGAATCGCAGCGGTGGTTGTGTGGAAGCGATTGGAGCGTCCCATCGGCTTGGATAAGGGAGGGGGAAACGATTCGCTCATCGGCTGGGATGCGCTCAAGCTCTGGGTGCGTGGTTGCGATCCACTCGACAAGTCCCGTTGTTTCGATTGGTTCGAATGATGCGACAGTTACAGCAACGATTCCCCCTGGGGCAAGATAGGCAATCGCGCGTTCAAAAAGCTCGCGAGTGCGTCGAGCTGCGCGGTGGAGATCCCACGAATCCAATCGCCACTTCCCTTCCGGCTTACGTCGCCAGAGTCCAATACCGCTGGAGGGTGCATCGAGTGCGATGGCATCGAACGTGGCATCGCGTTCGGTCGTGAGAACCTCAAGCGGAACCCAGCCCAACTGCTGCTGTGCGGCAACTACCCAACCAGGGAGGACACCCTGCTCGGTAAGGATAGAGATTCCACCGGAGCGGATGGTTGCAAGCTCCCACAGTGGGAGCAGCGCGATCGTCGGTGTTGTGCAGGCATAGAGCAAGCGGCTGGGCGACGATGCTTCGATGAGCGCTGCTAGGGAAACGTACATCGGGTCAGATACGTAGCAGCGCCCTTCGCGTGCGATTGGGAGAGCGCTGAACTCCAAAAACGGATTTGTCCGCACCAGCCGTGGAGCCAGTGGCGAAATCTCGAATGGGATGCTGTGCTGCTCCAGCCATGCCGGCAGAAAGCGATCCTCGGTGCGGACGCGGTTGGCGGCAAGGTACAGTGGTGCACGCTCGAGATTGGCTGCGAGCATTTGCTCGGTGACTTCTTCGCCGTATCGCTCCAACCAGCGCTCGACAAGCCACATCGGGTGGGAGTACACCACTGCAAGGTGCAGCGCCAGCTGCTCACGTGGTGGATAACGAATTCCAGCGACGTTGCGAGTAATTGCCCGCAGGACGCCAACAAGCTTTGCGGCATATGCTTCGCCTTTGATGCGCGCAAGCAACCGGCCAGCACTTTCGATGGCAGCCTGTGGCGGGACTTTCGAGATCATCAAAATTTGGTAGAGTGCCACGCGTAGAATCTCCTGGACAGCTGGCATGCACTTGGGGAATTCTCCGTGGTAGAATCCGGTGAGCACCCAGTCGAGTTTGGCGCGCATCCGCAAGGTCCCGAAGACCAGCTCTTGGTAGAGTGCTCGATCGAAGTCGTTCCACTCGGGATGAGCAGCCAGTTCGTCGCGAACAAGCCGCTCGGCGTCGAGCGCGGTACTGGCAATGCGCAAGAGCGTCCGGACTGCAACGCTGCGCACACCCTCTTGCTCGAACAGTGGCGTGCCCTCAGCAATCGGCGGAGCGATCTGGCTACTCAATGGTTGGGAGTCCATCTCGTCTTCTGCGGTGGCTTGTGTTCAGGTGTGCCAAAATACACCGTGCACTATTTTCGATTGTGCACAAGCAGTGGTAAGCATCGAAGGCTCTTCTACTTCGTGGAGATCGTCATGGCAGTTCGTTGGATTGTTGGCAGTGCGTTGCTCCTTACCTGCAGTGTATCGGCGCAAATTGTGCGGCACGGACAGGCATCACCGATTGCACCGGAGATCACGCTCTACGACTACCCTGGCGTTATCGTTGGTGTCCCCTTGGTCGTTCAGCAAGGGCAATACCTCGATACGTGCAACTGCCCACCGTTCACCGGCGGAAGTGGGAGCGGAATCATGGCGGGAGTGTTCTACGAATTGCCAGCAACCGAAGCATCGGTCGTTCGGTTTGGCTTGAGTGCAGGGGGTGACTACCGCTCCGTGGTTGCACGCTACCGCCAACAGGAAGCACTCACCTTCACAAGTGCCGATGGCAATCAGAGCTACCGGGATGTCCCCGTTGAATTTCGCCAAGAGATGACGTTCTCGACGTTTGCGCTGTGGGCACAGCCGTACGTGCGAGTTGTTCCCATTCCAAGCGAAGTCATCGCAGCCAGTGTTGGCGCAAATGTCGCAGCTGTGCTCACTGCAAATGCAACCCATACGAAGTCGCTTGTGGATAATACCGTCCGCTTGCCGAATGGGGAGGTTGTCGCGTTGCAGATGCCCGGCGGTGGAACATCGGCGACGGTGCGCGATGGCGAGCTGCTCGGACTGCAGCGCTTCCAGGTTGCAGCGGTATTCCGGCTCGAATCGAGCATCCCACTGGGGGAGCAGTGGCGGCTTCGACCAGGTCTGCAGTACCAGCTTCCGCTTACGGACCTTTCGTCCAGTGGCGGAATGCGTTTAGCTGCGTGGATGCTGACGCTCTCCCTTGCACGGCGCGATAAGCAGTAGTCCGGTGCGCATGTCCCGATGAGCGTTCTGCTGATTCGGCTGCGGTAAGTTTGCGGTACGTCGAATTTCCGAGCCAGAGTGCAATGACAACGATCGAGTTGCCCGTTCTCCAACCTGAGCCAGCCAACGAGCACACGTCAACGAACGACGGCGGCCACGCTGTGTACGTCGAAACCTACGGCTGCCAAATGAACCTCAACGACACCGAGATCGTGCAGGCAATCATGGCGCGGCATGGCTTTCGGCTTGCCGACTCTGTTGCGGAGGCAGACGTTGTGCTGCTGAACACCTGTGCGGTGCGCGATAATGCCGAGCGCAAGATTCACGAGCGGCTCAAGCATCTGCGCAGTTGGCGCAAGCGCAAACCCGGAATGGTCGTCGGAGTGCTCGGATGCATGGCGGAGCGGCTTCGCCGGAGCTTGCTCGGTGAGCAGGATCTGGTTGATCTCGTCGTTGGCCCAGATGAGTATCGGCGGCTTCCGGAGCTCGTCGAACGGGCATTTGCCGGCGAACAAGGGATCGCCGTCAAACTCTCACGGGTGGAGACGTACGACGACATCACCCCGATTCGCACGCAAGGGATTAGCGCGTGGATTTCCATCATGCGCGGCTGTGATAAGTTCTGCACCTTCTGCGTGGTGCCCTTCACGCGTGGGCGGGAGCGCTCGCGTCCGCTCGAGAGCATCGTCCGTGAAGCTGCGCAGCTCTGGGACGATGGCTTCCGTGAGGTCACACTCCTGGGGCAAAATGTCAACTCATACCGCGATCCCAACGGCCAGGGCGATTTTGCCGACTTGCTCGCTGCTGTTGCCCAAGCAGTGCCGCAGATGCGCATCCGCTATACCACGTCGCATCCCTACGACATGAGCGATAAGCTCATCGAGACGATGGCTGCCTATGCGAACATTTGCCCCTACATCCACTTGCCAGTGCAATCTGGCAGCGACCGCATCCTCCAGCTGATGAATCGGCACTACACCGTTGCGCACTACTTGGAACGCATCGAGAAAATTCGCTCGACGATTCCTCGATGCGCGCTTTCGACGGACATCATCGTTGGTTTCTGCACCGAGACCGACGAAGACCATCGCAAGACGCTCGAGCTAATGGAGACCGTCCGCTACGACGGTGCGTACATGTTCAAATACTCGCCGCGGGAAAATACCAAAGCCTGGAAGATGGGCGACGACGTTCCAGAAGAGGTGAAAGCTCAGCGGCTCGAAGAAGTGATCCAGCTCCAACAGCAGATTTCGTGGGAAATCAACCAAACCGAGATCGGAAAAACCTTCGAAGTGCTCGTCGAAGGTCCGAGCAAACGCGATCCGGCGCAGTGGCAGGGGAGAACCGATACCAACAAGGTCGTGATTTTCCCACACCTGGGGACTGACCAGAGCTACATCGTCGGCGATTACGTTCAGGTGCGGATCGAGCGTGCCACCAGTGCAACGCTCTTCGGAACAGTTGTCTCAGGATAGGCGCCATGCGCCGAGAGCATGCACGGCGCATCCTTGCAGAGGCACGCACGATCGGTGTTGTGCGTACCGATCACTTGGGCGATATGGTGCTGACGCTCCCGCTGGTGAACGCGCTGCGCCAGGAGTTCCCATCGGCAACAATTGCCCTCATCGCGCATAGCCGCACTGCCCCGCTTGTCGAGTGGGCGCCCAGCGTTGATCGCTGCTACTTTGTGGACCAAATCCCGTTCGAACGTGTGCTCCGGCATGAGCGATTCGATGCGCTCTTTTTTCCGCGCGCACGTGCCGACGAAGCCTGGCAGGCATGGTGCGCACGCGTGCCGCTCCGCGTTGGGACGCGCTATCGGTGGTGGAGTCCGCTCTACTCCGTGCGTATCCCCGACCACCGCCACACGGCGGAGTACCACGAGGCCGAGTACAACGTCCGCATGCTCGAATACATCACTGGCAAGCGATACCGCGTTGAGCTACTCCGCCCGCGTATTCCCGAATCGGTGTGCGCGGAAGTCTCGGCAATCCTTGCCGGTGCTGGAGTCGAGGAGCCGTTCCTTGTGCTGCATCCAGGGGGGCGTGGCTCTGCGCCACGGTGGGAGAACTTCCCTGCGTTGGCGGTGATGCTGGCTCGCCAGCATCCCCACGTCCGAATCGTTGTGACAGGAACGATCTTGGAAGCCGGACTCTGCGCTGCAGTTGCTGAGGCTGTGCCATCGGCAGTCAACCTCTGCGGGAGGCTCCAGCTCTCGCAGCTCATTGCGGTGCTCGATCGGGCTGCTATCGTTGTGGCAAATTCGACCGGTGTGCTGCACATTGCTGCTGCGTTGGGTCGAGCTGTCGTGGGTCTTTTTCCATCCGAACCTCCTGCGCAGAGTCCAGCGCGCTGGCGGCCGCTGGGAGAACGCGTGATCGTGCTTGCCAGCTCGCCGATTGATGCAATTCCACCCCAGTCGGTTGCGCACGCAGTTGGGGGATTGCTGGCGGGATAGAGTGCGCGGCATCCTCGGTGTCGCTTACAGGTGGCGTTGATACAAATCTCGGAGGGAAGTGTGCGCACGCTATGCTCGCAGAGCCTCTTCAGTCTGCCGCAGCTGTGCCGATAAGTGCTTTGGAGTGTGCGGCATTGCGCACAGCAACGGTCATTTGGAAGGAAGACATGATCTCGACCGAAACAAGGCCTGAACGCATCAGCATCGGTGTCGCGATTGCAGGCATCGTGGCTCTGCTTTGGGTTGCCAAGCTTCTCTACGCCATCGGACTGCTGCCAGCGGAACACCGTACTCTGCTGGGGACGGTGTTCAGCATCCTCATCACAGTGGGGCTTGTTGCACTCTGGCGGAAGTACACGCGCGCCAGCCAGCAGGCGGCGATTATTCAACGCTTGCTTTCCCAAAGTCCCGATTGCTTGCTCATCTTGACTGAGCAGGGAACGATTCTCGATGCGAACACCCGCTGCCGCGATGTGCTCGGCTACGATGCTGCGGAGTTGCGGCTCAGCCATCTGCGGGCGCTGGTCCATCCCGATGAGCGACGCGTCATCGGGCATCTCCTCGGGCAACTCCTCGCGGCGGGAAATAGCACGACAGTACGCGTGGTCCTCCATCTGCTGCATCGCACAACACGCCCGTTCCCCGCTGAACTTGCAGCAACGCTCGAAACGTTCGGACGGCGGCGCTACGTTCTACTTTCCATCCGCGACATCAGCGAGCAAGTCCGGCAAGAGCGGAAAATTCGGCGCGTCCTCCACACGCTCGACCGCATCATGCGGACGATTCCCGAAGCTGTGCTGATTTTCGATGTGCAAAAGCGCCGCTTCGTCTATGCAGGCAACGCGCGTGTCCTCGGGTGGAACCCGATCGAAATCACACGACTGGATTTCGACACGTTCTGCCAGCGGCTGCATCCGTCGGACCGCGAGCGATTCCAGCAGTGTATGCAGGAAGCTGCCAACCTCCACGATGGTGGGAATCTGACCTGCCTCTACCGCATGAGCAGCAGCGATGGGCGCTGGCGATGGTACTACTCGCGCGTGGCAATTTTCAAACGCTCGCGTGATGGAAGTAACGTTGAACAGCTGCTCTGGGTCACCGACGACATTACGGCGCTCATGGAAGAGCGTGCCGCACGCGAGCGACTTCACCAGCGGATGCAACTGGCGACGCGCGGCGCAGGAATCGGCGTCTGGGAAATCGAGCTGCGGACACTTCTGCCAACCTGGGATGAGACGATGTTCTTGCTCCATGGCATCCCGCCGACCGTCGAAGGGAAAGCACTTCTCCGGCAGTGGCAACGTGGAATCCACCGCACCCATCTGCGCGCGATGCTCTCGGAACTCAGGACGTTGATCCGCCGGGGGCAAGGGCAGTTCGTCACTACCTACGATTTCTTTACCCCAGCTGGTGAGCGGAAGCACTTCCGGGCGATTGCGTCGCTTGCGCACTCACCGTCTGGTGAGGGGCGAAGTCTCATCGGCATCGTCGTGGATGAAACGCTCCTTGTCGAGCAACAACGCCAGCAGCAGAAGCTCCAGCACTTGCTCGAGGAGTCCCAGCGTATGGCGCGCATGGCAAGTTGGGAGATCGAACCGGAGAGCTTCCTCCTGACTGCAACCAACGAGCTGTGGAATATTCTCGGTGTCCCTCCGCAGCTCGGGGCTCTCGATCTCCGTCAATACCAGCAACACATTCATCCCGAGGATAGGGAACGCTGGCGCCAAACGATTGAAACGGCGATTGCATCTAACCAAGGCTATCTGATGCGGTACCGCATTGTACGGAGCGATGGTCAAGTGCGGTGGATGCAGTGTCACGGCGAGCCAGTGTTCTGCAAAGGGAAGGTCGTGCTTCTCCGAGGAACGGTCCAGGACATCACCGAGCAGTACGAACAGGAGCAGGAACTCATCCGCACTCGCGAAGAAGCCCTGCGGGCAAGTCGCGTCAAGAGTGAGTTCCTGGCGAACATGAGCCATGAAATTCGCACGCCGATGAATGCGATCTTGGGCTTTGCCTCGTTGCTGGAAAAAGCGGTGACCGATCCGCTTCTGCGCGAGTACATCACTGCGATCCAGAGCGGAGGACGAACGCTGCTGCAACTGATCAACGACATTCTCGATCTTTCGAAACTCGAAGCAGGGAAGATGCGGCTTTCGCCCGAGCCAACGGAGTTGCGGACCTTCGTCGAGGAAGTTCGCATGTTCCTTGCTGAGCGTGCAAGCTCGAAGGGCATCGAGCTGCGTACGGAGCTGATCGGAACGCTCCCGACAGCGATCGAGCTCGATATAGTCCGCATGCGCCAAATCCTGTTCAACTTGCTTGGCAATGCGATCAAGTTCACCGAGCGTGGGTGGGTGACACTGCGTGTCTTCGGCTCTCCGAACGAGGACGGCACCTGGCGGTTGATCTTCGAGGTGGAAGATACCGGCATCGGCATACCCGCTGATCAGCTCGATGCAATCTTCGAGGCATTCCAGCAAGTCGAGGGGCAAAGCAATCGCAAGTACGGCGGTACTGGGCTTGGCCTTTCGATCTGCAAGCGGCTCACCGAGCTTATGGGTGGCGAGATTTCTGTCCGCAGTACGCTTGGGAGCGGCTCGGTCTTCACCGTAACCTTGCCGCGGATGCAGGTCGCCTCGATCGAGGGTATCCCCGAACGCTCTTCGGTGTCGCTGCCGCAGGTGAGCTTCGATGGAGCAGAAGTCGTCGTCGTTGATGACGTCGAGAGCAATCGAGCGCTGCTCCGTTCATACTTGGAGCATCATGGGGCAGTTGTGCACGAAGCGGCCTCTGCGGACGATGCCGAACGGCTTATCGCTGTAGTGGAGCCACGCGCAGTGTTTACCGACATTCAAATGCCCGTGCGGAGCGGCATTGATCTGGCACGGAGTCTCCGCAGCAGCGACCGTTGGCGTACCCTGCCACTTGTTGCGGTGACAGCATCACCAATTGCCAATCCAGAGCAGGCTGCACTCTTCGACTGCGTCCTCCTCAAGCCAGTGACGCTTGAGATGTTTCTCCGCGTCGCATGCAACATCCTGCCATACCGACAGCTCGATGGGAAGCAGCCGCAGGAGGAGGCGGACGATACCGAGCAGCTGCCAGAACTCAGCGACGAACTCCGCACGCAGCTGGAATCAATCGCTGCAACGGAGTGCAGAGCAGCACTCGAGCGATGTTCCAGTGTGGACATCGAACGGTTCATTGCAGCGCTCGAGCACGCACAGTCCCTATCAAGTCATGCTGCCGTACGCCGATATCTTGAGCAAGTGCGCGCTGCCTATGAGCAGTTCGACATTCCTAAACTGCGAAGCATGCTCGAGCGCTTCGCAGCATTTGCTCAACCTCCTCGAACAGAACAACCATCGAAGGTTCTGCCATGATGGCTTCGATTCGCCCGACAGTCTTTATCGTTGACGACGTGCCGCAGAACATCCAAGTTGCTGCGACCGCACTGCGGGATGAGGGATTCGTAGTGAGTTTTGCCACAAGCGGTGCCGAAGCACTTGAGCGTATTCCGCTTGTTGAGCCAGATGTGATTTTGCTCGACGTGATGATGCCCGGAATCAGTGGCTTCGAGGTCTGCCAGCAGCTCAAGGCGAATCCTCGCGTTGCAGCAATTCCGGTGATCTTCCTGACAGCGCTCAACGACGCTGACGCAACGGTGCGCGGTTTTGCTGCTGGTGGGGTGGATTACGTGACCAAGCCGTTCAATACCGCCGAGCTTATTGCGCGGGTGCGGACGCATGCGACGCTCTACTCGCTCCAACGGCTGCTTGCGGAAAAAAGCGCCGTGCTCGAGGATTTGACGCGCTCGCTCGAAGCGCAGGTGGCTCAGCGCACCGAAGCGCTCCACGCTGCATTGCGTCGGCAACAGAACTTCGGACAGATGAGTGCAGCGCTCATTGCACTGATCAACCATGAGTTCCGCACCCCGATGACCGTGATCCAGTCGAACGTCGAGATGATGCGCTATGCACAGCAACTGGCCACCGCACAGCGGGAGGAACTCTGCTGCCAAATCCAGCAGCGCATCGCGGAAAGCTTAGCCATCATGCAAAAGCATCTCGACTCGATCGCGATGATGATCGAGCTCCATACCGCCTTGCTCCACGAAAAGCCGCAGCTTGTCTCGCCAGCGGCGATTATTCGCGATGTCGCGCAGTACTGCGCAAACGAGTACAACCGCCAAAACACATTGCAGCTCCAGCTGGAAGGGTTGCCCGACCATGCCATCATGCTGCCAGAGAACTTCCGCGTTGCACTCCGCACGATCATCGCCAATGCATTTGGATACTCGCCGCCGACGTCGGTGGTGACAATTTCCAGCAGCGCTGATGCATCCTCGATCACCGTTGCGGTGGACGATGAAGGTCCTGGCATTGATCCGGAGGAAGAGCAGCACCTCTATTCCTGGTTCAAGCGCGGGAAGGCGCATACGACGCTCGGCGTTCAGCGGGGATTAGGGCTTGGGCTGCCGCTTGCGAAACTTGCAGCGGAAACCATGATGGGAGCGCTCTGGCATGAACGCCGCTTTCCGCGGGGGACACGCTTTGTCCTCCACGTGCCGTATGGGCAGGAGCTTGTCACCCCAAACCACGAAGGCGTGCAATCAATGCACTCGTCGAACGGCCTTCCAATAGCGGCACAATAACCACGCGCCCACCCTTCGAACGGACCAGATCTGCGCCAACGACGGTCGCTTCCGTGTAGTCTCCGCCTTTGACGAGCACGTCTGGCTCTACCAGTGCAATGAGCGCTGCGGGCGTGTCTTCGTCGAAAATGGTGACAGCGTCCACTGCACGCAGTGCATCGAGCACAGCAGCGCGATCGTCCTGCGGGTTGATGGGGCGCTCCGGCCCCTTGAGTCTGCGGACGGACGCATCGCTATTGAGCCCGACGATGAGCACATCACCAAGCTTGCGTGCTGCCGAAAGATACTCGACATGTCCGCGGTGGAGAATGTCAAAGCAACCGTTGGTGAAGACAATTCGCTTTCCCTCGGCGCGGAGTGCTGCAACGTAGTGGGGAAGTTCATCGCGCGCAATGATCATCGCAGCCCAGCGATACAGTGAAACGATGTCCCAGCGGCGCTGTTTCTGCATCGCGCAACGATGCAGTAGATTGCGCGCCAACGAACGTCACTGCAATGTCCAATCATCGTGAGAGCTGGAGTGTGAACACTTGGCGATTTCTCCTGTGCGTAGTGCTCTGCGGACTTGAGCTCGCAGCGCAAAACTACCCTCGTGCCTACGATACCAACGCAGTCATCGTTACGCGGAAGCTTTCCAAAGAGCTGTTCGACCTCAACAGCATTCCGTTCATGGAGCCGCTTGTGACGACGGTCAACGCAACGAGCAACGCGCGCTTCTTCCGGCAGGCCGACATTCCTTCACACATCGAGCGTCCGTACGTTCGGTTCGGCATCCACACGATGGTCGGTTTTGTCCGTGATGACCAGCGGACCTACCGTCCGACACTGCCTACCCTTGCGCAGCCTGTCGAGTATGGCAAGTACATCGGCTACGAAAATGGCACCATCGTCCTGCGGGATACGATCGGCTTAGCAGTGGATTTGGTCAAGCGGCTCTTCCACAAAGCTGTCGATTCTGGGCATGTTCGTGTCCCTGCGGTTGCGCCGACAGTCTTTGGCAATGATCCGACCGACATCACGATCGACCGTGAGTATCTCCAGCAGCTTGTTCGGACCGATCCAGAGTTCGCCACGCTCTACAACCTTCTCCCGCAGTCAACACGCCAAATGGTGGATAGTCTGATTTTGAAGCTTCCTTCGACGCTCTCGCTCCCGCCCGGGCAGAACATGCACACCATCGTTGCTGCTGTACCGCAGCTGGAGATCGGTGCGCTGGCAGGGACAGAGTTACTTGTGCGCTACATTCCTCCGGTCGTGTTTGACCAGAACATCGGTCGCTTTTCGTTCTGGGGTATTGGGCTGCGACATTCGATTTCGCAGTACCTACGCGATCCACTGTTCGACATTGCAGTGCAGGTCGGCTACCAAGGCACGCTGCTTCGAAAGAGCGTCGGCGTGACCAATGCACAACTCGAAGCCCGGGGGGAATTCCTGCTGGCAAACATCCACATGAGCCGGCGGTTCGAGGGGATCGTGGATGTGTACACGGGGATTGGTTATGAGCAACTCACTGCGCGATCATCGTATCGCTACACGCTGCCGCAGCAAGTGCAGATCCAGCTTGGGTTACTCCGTGTGTTGCCCGATGGGAGCGTCGTGCGCGACCCTGAAAACGGCTACCCCGGCGACGACGTCGTGCAGGAAAGCATCGCAACGCTGACCGTGCGCAATGTCAAGTGGACGATTGGGCTGGCACGGAGCATCGGACCGGTGACGCTCTGCCTTGATTACAATCTCGGTTCATGGTCGCTGCTCTCGCTGGGGATTGATGTCCAGTGGTAGAAGCAATCACATGGTGCAGCCGTTGATAAGGCGCAAAGACAGAAGGGCACAGCGTGCTGTGCCCTTCGCGTGATCGCAGGTCCAAGCGATTTGATGCTCTACCGCAGCTCGTAGGAAAGCGCTGCTGTTGCGTAGCGGCGAAGAATTGTGCCGCCGAAGATTTCGTAGTGTGCGCGGTCGAGGAGGTTGAAGATGTTGAGCGAAAGCCGAAGGTCGTCGCTCAGGTAGTAGCCTGCGTTGAGATTTACGACTGCATAAGCGGGCACGTACCCTTCGAACAGCCCTGCCACCCACGGGAACCCATCGGAATAGCGGAGCATGATGCTGGCATCGAAGCGGCGCGGTTCGGTGTAGGAGAGCCCGATGTTGTACCGGCGTGGCGAGGTGTTCGGAACGATTTTCTGAGCAGTGAGGTTGTTTTCGACAACGCTGAATCCCAGCCATGCAGCATTAGCGGTGACGGTCAGCTGATTGCTCAGGTAGTAATTGATGCCCAGCTCCAGGCCCCGTTCGATGACTTCGGCAATGTTCGTCGGTGTGATGATGAGTGCGGGGGTGCCGTCGCGGTCGTAGGCGAGCCGATCGAAGTAGGTTGGGTTGAGCTTGTTCAGTTCCGCCCGTAGGATTGAATCTGCGCGTGGGTTGCCGTAGCGGACTGGACGATAGACGTTCGGTGCAAGCCCGCCAAGCGGGACGCTGATGAAGTTCCGTCGCTGGTTGATGTAAGCATCGAGAGTGACGTAGAGCGAGCGCCCCAGGATGCCTTTGTAACCAAATTCGTAGGAGACTGCTGATTCGACGCCAACGGTTGGATTGCCGAGATTCCACTGCCGCAGCGAGGTGACACCGAGCCGCGGAACACCCGTTTCAGCGCTAATGAGCGAGTCAATGCGTGCGAAGGGAATTGGTGCACCTGCGGGCGAGCGGCGGTAGAGGTCGGGGTAGCTCGGCCGCAAAAACGAACGGTTGACCGTCAATCTGAAGGTGTGTTCTGCCGTCGGTGCCCAGACGATACCACCTTTCGGCGAGAGCTGCGTTTCGAAAAACGTGGAGCGATCAACCCGCAGCGCGCCGACAAGCCGCAGCGTGGAAAGGAGCGCATATTCGGCTTGGCCGTAGAAACCGGAGAAGTTGTTGTGCAGCTCGCTTGGGTCAATGATTGCCAGCGCACCGGCCACTGCCGTTCGGACGTGTTCGTAGCTATGTTGTGCTCCAACGATCAGCCGCAAGCGATCGCCGAGGAAGGTGTCGTTCCACTGCGCATCGAGCACGACGACGTCGGATTTTTCCGCCGAGGTTGCCGCAGCATTGAGCACAATTTGCGGCTCTGGAGTCACCCGTCTTGTCCAGTATCCTTGGACGTTCCAGTGAGGGCTGTTGTAGGCAACACGTGCGTAGGGTTTTTCCACGTTGGGAATGAGGATGCGTCCGGTTTGATTGACGAAGTACTCGTTGCCGTACCGTGAGTAACCGAGATCGGCGGTAAGGCGCTCGTCGCTGCCAAGGTCGTAATCTGCTCGGGCTGTGAGGCTGTAGTTGTACGCACGCCGGTGCGCGTTGATAAGCGAGTCAATGCTTGTGATGCGCCGTCCGCCGACGAGTTGTCCGGTGACGTCGCGTGCCAGTCCGGGGTACTCTAGCCAGCCGCCAGCGGTTGTATCGCGCGAGTGTACCCACGCTTGATCCTGGAACGATGCAGCTGCGGTGATTTTGTACGCCCAGCGCTCGATCGCGCCTGCGTGGCGGATGCTGGCGCGGAGCGTGTTGTACTGGCCGCCGGTAACGCTTGCATAGCTGCCGAGCACATCGCGTGGGGCGTAGGTTGTGATTGCAATGACGCCGTTATAGGCATTTGCGCCGTAAAGTGCCGAGCCTGGTCCGCGGATGACCTCGATGGAGCGAATGTCGCTCATCTGCTGCTGGAGTGAGTTCCATTCGAGCAAGTTCAGCAGTGGCGTCGAAGGATCGCGCCCGTCAATGAGCACAAGGACGCGACGGTTGATCGAGGTGTTGAAGCCGCGCGTGTTGACGTTGAAGTCGTTCATACCGGACTGGACCACATCAACACCCTGGAAATGTTCGAGCGCCTTCGGGAGCTGTCCATGGGTCGTTGCGCGCTCAAGGTCTTGGGGGAGAACAATCGAAACTGCTGCGGGTGCGTCGGTGATCTTCTCCAGCTGTCGAGAGGCACCGTAGATGACAACTTCGTTCATCGTGCGTGCTTCGATTGCCACAGTATCAGTCCGTTCGATGGTTGCTTGGCCAGGGGGGATCAGAAGCTGCACGCGACGCTGCTGGTACCCAATGCCGCCGATGGTGAGCGTGTAGGCACCCGGTGGAATATCCGGTATGCGGTAGCTCCCGTCGGAGCGCACGAGTGTGCGTTTATGGAGCTGTTCGATCGTGACGACTGCTCCCGCTGCGGGATCGCCCTCGGGTGTGCGGACGGTTCCCAGGAGCGTTTGTGCGGTGCCAAGTGTTGAAAGGCAGAGCATGCTACTGATAAAGCACGCGGTCAGAATGCGCATACGAATCGAGCAGTGGTGAAACAATCAGCGCGAGCGCTTGGAGCGTGCGCCAGGAGCGTTCGAGTTGAGGAACCCGCTGGTCAGTCGCTTGGTGATTTTGCTCTCGAGCATGCGGCGGAGCATTGGGCGCATCAGCCCTGCCCCGATCACTGCTTGGCGGAAGCGGTAGGCATCGTGGAGATTGTACCGCTGTCCATCGAGCACCCAGTGAAGGAAGATCCCGTCGGAGATTCCCAGCTCCAACTGCGCGAAGGAGGCGGTATCTACCTTGCGGAAGGCACCGCTTGCGATGAGCTCGCTGGCGACACGTGCGCCGATTGCGCCGAGCGTCTGCTTCATTTGCTGGATTCGCTCGAGGAAGTGGGGGTCGTCGCTCCGGAGCGCGTGCGCCCAGAACTCGAGCAGGATCGGTGCGTACGCAGCGTGCTCCTGGTAGAAGGCGATTGCTGTTTCGATGAGCGCATCGGCAGTGGCGAGCGGATCACCGCGATGCTCGTCGGCAGCACGCTGCATGGCAGCTTCGTAGGTATCCATCCAGTAATCATAGACTGCCAGAAAGAGTTCGTCTTTCGTGGCGAAGTACTCGTAGATCGTTCCTTTGCCAATGCCGGCGGCGTCAGCGATGTGTTCCATCTTTGTGGCGTGGAACCCGCGCCGAGCGAACTCGCCGATGGCAGCAGTGATGATCTGCTGCCGCTTGGCAGCCCATGCTGCTTCCGATTGCGGACGACGGGGCATGGTTGCGTGAGCCTCGTTGTACGACTGACCAGTCGGTCGGCAAAAATACGCTTTGACCGTGCACCGGATGTTCATGGCTGGGGTACTTGGTTTCCTTCGGTACAACGTTCGGTCCGTCGGTTGTTCAGAACGGGTCCGGTGGGAAGCGGCTTGTCCGAACGCGGGTCTTCCGCACGGGAGCGCGCCATTCGAGCGGAAGTTCGTGTGCATGTTTCCGATATTTGCGCTGAAAAGAACCACCGCACGCAGTGTGCATAGTATCCAACGGAGTTTATATGGACCTGTTCCAAAAGTGCTACGACTTTACGCGCGCCGACGAGGTGAAGGCCAAGGGGCTCTACCCCTACTTCCGCCCGATCGAGGACAACGAAGGGCCTGTCGTTCAGATCGAGGGGCGGAAGGTGATCATGGCTGGCTCGAATAACTACCTTGGCCTGACGGCGCATCCGGCGGTCAAGGAGGCAGCCATCCGAGCGATCGAACGCTACGGTACTGGCTGCTCTGGCTCCCGATACCTGACGGGGACGATTGATCTCCACATTGAGCTGGAACGTCGGCTGGCAGAGTTCTTGGGGTATGAGTCGGTGCTGCTGTTTTCGACCGGCTACCAAACTGCACTCGGCTCGATTAGTGCACTGGTTGGGAAAGGTGACTACGTCATCAGCGACAAGGAAAACCACGCCTCGATCATCAATGCGTGCATGCTCGCCAAAGGGGGCTTTGCAGAGTTTGTGCGCTACAAGCATAACGACATGGATGACCTGGAGAAGGTTCTGCAGCGTCTTCCTGCTGACGCAGGGAAGCTTGTTGTAACCGATGGCGTCTTCTCCGTCACAGGAGAAATCGTTGACCTTCCGCGCTTGGTGGAAGTTGCTCACCGCTACGGCGCACGCGTGCTGGTGGACGATGCCCATGCCGTCGGGGTAATCGGCCGCGGCGGCCGCGGGACGGCAAGCCACTTCGGGTTGACTGCCGAAACAGATCTGACGATGGGCACGTTCTCAAAAACCTTTGCCTCGCTCGGAGGATTTATCGCAGGTCCTGAGCGGGTGATCAACTACCTAAAGCATCACTCACCGGCACTGATCTTCAGTGCGTCGCCGACACCGGCGTCGGTAGCTGCCGCGCTTGCTGCGCTCGAGATCCTCGAGCGGCATCCAGAGCTGGTCAGCCGCCTGATTGCAAACGCTGACTACATGCGCAGAGGGCTATCGGAGCTTGGCTTCAACGTCTATCACTCCCCGACGGCAATTGTCCCGGTAATCGTCGGTGATGTCGAAACAGCACTCGTGCTCTGGCGCAGGCTCTACGATGGCGGCGTCTTCGTCAATGCATTCATTCCGCCTGGCGTTCCGCCGAACATGAGCATGATGCGTACCAGCTACATGGCAACGCACGAGCGCGTCCATCTCGACGCAATCATCGAAGCATTCGAAAGAGCGGGGCGCGAGCTGGGGCTTATCCCTCAGCGCACCGATGCTGGAGTAACCACTCAATAACTCTGGAGAAAAGCAATGAAGAGCATGTTGAGATGTCTTGCAGTTGTGCTCATCGCTGCAGCAGCAGCTGACGCTCAGAACTACCTGCCGAAAGGCAGCATCTTCGGTGGCATCCGGATTGGCGTGGGTGCAAAGGAGAGTGCGTTCGATGTCGCACTCGATGGCGAGTACACGCTCACCGATCTCGGTGAAGCTGGACCAGGCATTGTCAACCTCGGTATTTCGATTGACTACTCGCGCTTCAGCAAAGTCGTCACACAAGGTAATCTTTCGAGTACCCAGACGACGACCTACGTCCCAATTTCTCTAACTGGCATCTACCACCTTTCCCCAAGTATCGAGGACATGCCCCAACTGGACCCGTACATCCTGGGGGGATTAGCCTATCGGATCTATACCGTTTCTTCCGATTTGGGGTACGGGGTGATCGATACGCGCTCGAATAACGAAGTGATTTTGGTTGGTGGCATCGGTGCCTGGTACTTTTTCACCCCACAGCTTGCCGGCCATCTTCGCTTGGCGTTCGGTGCTTCAACAGCGACGATCGGGATTGTCTACCGCTTCCGCTAAGCAGGCGAAACCCTTGTAGAAGAAGTGCGCACCGACGACGGCGACGAAGCGAGTAATTTCGCTGCGTGCAGCAAGTGGGAGGGGAACGTCGAACCACGAAGTAGTCGCAATGCGCATCTCTATCGAGCGCCGCGCCGTCCGGCGCGTCTGGATCAAGGTCCATCCAAATGGGCAGGTGGTTGTCGTTGCATCACCACGCTATGCATTGCGGACGCTCCAGCGGCTCATCGAGCGTCACCGGGAGTGGATCGAGCGGCAGCGTGCGCGGTATCGCGGGATGGAGCGGATTAGTCTGGCACCTGGAGAGATGCTCTATCGCGGCAGAGCCTATCGCTTCGTGTTGCGACCGCGGTTAGGTGCGAGTGTGCTGCTCTATCCGCATCGCCGCGTTATCGCAAGTGGTGTGAATCTCCTTATTCCCTCGGTGCAACAGCAGTGGTACGTGTGGGAAGCGGAACGGCTTGTCCGCCGACGTGCGCGGCACTTAGCGCGACGGTATGGATTTACGTTCACACGCATTGAAATCCGGGACTACACCAGTGCGTGGGGGTATTGCTCCCCAGAGGGGGTGATTACCTTCGATTGGCGAATTGCAAAAGTTCCGCCGAGCGTGATGGACTATTTGATCCTGCACGAGCTTGTCCATACGAAGATCCCGAACCACGGACCACGCTTCTGGCGGAAACTCGAAGCATCGTATCCTGCCTACCGAGAGGCTGTCGCGTGGCTTAACTCGTACGGTCGTTGGCTCTAACGCTCCTCGATCCGAACGAACACACCCCGACGTGCGATGCGCTGGTAGAGTGTCCGCTCGTGCGGTCCGCCGATTTGTACTTCGATCACCGCAGCTTGTGGAGAAAGTCCAAGGCGCTCAAGTGCTGCTTCCGCTCGTCGCCGGGCGAGCGCGCGATTGTAACTATCGCTCCCGATGGCATCAGTGCTGCCGATGAGCACGACCGTTTTCCCAGCGCGAGCAGCGCGACGGACAAATGCGGCGAGTGTGGTGTCGAACTCCTCGAATGTTGTTGCGTCAAACGCGCAGCGGCCAAGGAGCAAGGTGCCGCCAACGTCGAGCTCCTCAAGTGCAGTATCCCGTTCGATGAACTCTGGGCGCACAATCCCGTATCCGCTTCGCTGCTGGGTTTGACCAGCAGTGTCCATGGCAACGACCGTCCAGCGATATGCCGTTGGGGTGCCGGCAAGTAGCTGCGCTGGCGAAAGCTCAAACCGCATTACTGCCGGTGCGCTCTCTGTGTGCAGGGTTTGACGTCCATCCTGTGCAACGGTGAGGTCAAAACGCACTGGCCCAGCGCTCGAGTGCACCTCGGGAAGGAGCACAACTTCCACCGAAGGCTGACTTGTCAGTACGGCGAACGATTCGCGCAAGACGAGCGGATCAGACGTCTTGATCCAGACTGCTCGCAGTTCATCGGTAATCGCAAGGGGAACCTGTGCAGGTCGAGGTGCTTCGATCGGCGAGGGAGCGACGCGGACCCCAAACGCTCGCAGGCGCTCGACAACTGCACGGAAGCGAAGCAGGCGGAGGGAATCTGGCTCATCTGGCGCGGTGCTCGGTGCAAGGTGAATCGGCGCAGAGCTTCTCTGAGCTGCACGCGCTACCAACGCAATCTGCTGCTCGGCGGCAGAATCGAGCGCGGCACTCTGCGGAGCAAAGAACACAACCGGCAGAACCATCGAACGACGCTCGATACGGCGTGCAGGAAGCTCGACGATCGAGGTATCGCCACTGCGTCGGTGAATCCCGAGCACGCGCGTTTCGACATCGAATGCCAAGGGCGGTGGTGGCGGTTCAACGATCGGCGCTGGGGGCGCGACCGTAGGCTGGATACTCTCAGGGCGATGGAGAAATGCAATCCCAGCAACAATGCGATGGACGTGCCACGGGACATCTGCAAGACGGGTGATCCCCAGGGAGCCACGAAGTTCTGGGCGGAGCGTCCAGCGCGCGGTGAGCGGGATGCTGTAGCTCATCCCTGCGCTTAGTGCTGCACCGAACTGCGCTGCCGTTGGGATAGAGCCGCTTGCAGTATTGCGCGTCCGATTCCGCGTTTCGAAGTACACACCGGCTGCAGGGTTGGTTAGTTGCTCTTGCTGAGCAAAGCGTGCAACCACGATCCAATCGAACCGTGCTCCGACGTCGAAGCTAAACGCTGGGTGCGTGGGGAGGAGAAATCGAAGCAGCGGCTCTGCAGAAACCGCCCAGAGTGTTGCCTCCAGTTGATGGCGGCTTGTGCCCCGAACGAGGCTATCTCCCACGATGACATTGCCGATGAATTCATCGCGCGTAAGCGTTCCACCAAGCTGGGTGATGCCCATGCGGAGCTGCAGCGCAATTGGGATCGAGGCAAGACCATGGCCATCATGCTCAACAATCCCAGCGATTCCAACCGTCGGGGTCCACTGCGTACCAAAACTCGAGCAGCAACTTTGCACACCAGGGAAACTGCCGAACTGTGCATCGTGGAGATTGACACCGCCACTTGCGGCTACGCCGATGAGGAACTGGCCTTGGTCATTGGAAGCAGCTCGTGACGGGCAGAGAGCAAGCCATGCCCAGAGGAGAAGAGCTACAAGCCGCACTGCTTTCATCGCACAACCACCAGTGTTGCACGTGTTGTGTGCCCGTCAGCGGTGAGCACGACGGCGTAGATACCTGCTTCGAGACCGGCGATCGAGATCGGAATGTCTTGCCTTCCGCTGCTAAGCAGTACGGGTATCCGGAAGCGTTCCTCTCCACGCGCGGAATAAATCGCCAGTTCACCCTGGTGCTGGGCGGTTGATTCGATCGCAACGGTGATCGTAGTTCCGCTCGCCGGTGTTGGAACAATCGTCATATGCAGCGACTGTTCTTCGATGGTGCGCCGATCGCCGCAGAATCCTTCCAGCTCCAGAATGCCATTGGTAGCCGAAACAGCAACCGCCGTTCCCCAGTACGGTGCGTCGGCAAAATCGAGGTGGGACGTATCTTGCTCGCCGAGTGCTGCTGCACCTTCGAGTACGGCGAGTGTATCCTCCCGGAAGAGAGCGAGGGCGCGTTCGAGGGCAATCGTCGCAATGCGGCGATCATCGGTGCGCTCACGGCTGAGAAGCTTCGCTGTTCCACCAGGTGACCAAGCAGTGTCGGGCATCAGCAGGCGCGGGTGCATGGCAATGCGGAGCGTGCACGGTAGCCGGTCGCCGTAGTCGGCGTTGGCGGCAATGCGAGCGAGGATGGGGACGCGTGCTCGCCCATGAACGTCTGCGCGAACAGTGGGGATGCGAAGTTCGGCGCGCGCTTGGAATCGCACCAGCGGGATTCGCAGTATGCTCGAGCAGGGTTCGACCTGGAGCACCAGCTCTGCGCTGGAGGAATCGGGCTGGAGCCATTCAATCTCGACTGCTACGGAATCGTGCGGAGGGATTGCAAGGGGGAAATTCCCGATGACGCGAAATCCACCAGCAGGTTCAACGCGAGCACTGGTGATGGTAAGCGTGCTCCCTTCTCGGTTGCGGAGTCGGAGTGAGCGGAGAGGCTGCTGGGGAACAAATGGCAGCGGCTGCACGTGCGGCTCTACCGTGCTCCCAACGCTGCTCCCGCTGAGCGTAATCGTTGCGGTGTAATCGCGCCAGCCGTAGTTCACGTAGAGCGTACCGTTGGCTTGACCGCTCTGGGTTGGCGAAAACTCGATGGTGAGCACCAGCGCACTTTTGCCGCCGATGACCGTGTCGTGTGGCGGTGCGACCAGGCGAAACGGCGAGCGCAGCCCGTCGTAGATCGTCGCCCCACCAATCGGGAGTGGCGCAGGGTCTTCGTTGGTGAGCACGATGAATTGACCTCGCACTGGGTGGCCAACACACGCAGTTCCCACCACGATGGTGTCAGGAAAAGTGACGCTGCGCTCGAGGGCGCGACCGCGAAGCGGCAGTCGCAGCAGTTGATCGCAGTGGCGGATTACCAGCGCACCGCTGTAGTACCCCGCCCGTCCTGGGGCAAAGCGCAGTGTGACGTCACGGCATTCCCCAGGCTGGAGCGTATCAGGGCCGGGGAGGTCGAGCAGTTGGAACGTTGGTTCACCTTCCGCCCAGCGCTCGCTGAGCGGAATCGGTACGTCTCCTCGATTGCAGAGCCGAGCGCGGAATGTCGTATCAAGTCCGGCGTATGCATAGATCGGTGCGAAGTCGAGCGTGTCGGTTGCGAGGGCGAGTGCACCGATTCGAACTGGCGGGCTGAGGGCAGTTTCGGGAAAAAGGAATGACCGGAGAACCAGTTCCAGTGGTGGTGTTACCGATGACGAGGCCACCATGCGCTGGTCTGGCGAGAACGCGATGTCTGCCAGTGCGCCCTGGTGGGTCGAGACTTGGCCGGTGATCATGTCCACTGCCAAGTCCCATAGCGGCGATTGCGGCTGTCCACGGAAGCCGAAGACGAGGTACCGTCCGTTGCTGCTTGCTGTTACTGCAACGGGGGTTGAGGCTGCTTGCCGATTGCTGCGGATGAGCTGTGCAGTCGGGCGATCGAGGACGAACACGGGGGCACTTATCCCCTGCACCACCGATGGCTGCGAAACAGTGCAGCCGATTGCAAGTCGCTTGCCGTCGGGGAGCGCGCGCATGAGCGCAACTCGCGGCAGGAAGGGAAGGGAGTACTCACCCCTTGGAGTCCACTCGGGCGTTTGGTAGCGAATGATGCGACCGTCGAGCAGTGCGACGAGTGCTTCAGAGCCGGTGATTGTGAGCGCCGTTGCAGGGATTGGCAATGGAACAATGCGCGCAGAAGCGATCGTTGCATCGGAAATCTCCAGCAGCCGGAGAGCAGGAGAAATGCTGGCAATCACTGCGAGCGTAGAGTGTGCGGTATCGAGTGCGGCTTGCCCGATAGTTGTCGGGAAGATTTCTCCGTTCCAGAGTGGCGCTGGCGTGCCGATGCGGAAGAGTGCGGCATATCCACGGGCGGAGGCGTTGTACACAGCAATGGCGCGCGTGGAGTCCAGGTATGCAACCCACACTGGTTGCACTTGCCCAACGTCCGGCGGAAGCGCTCGCCAGGTGACTTGGCGGGATTCTACGTCCCACTCGACAAGTTCGCCATTGGCTGCATGGAGCGCAAGCAAGCGTTTGCCGTCGCTTCGGAATGTGATGCGCCCGACGGCCGCTGTGTTTTGGTCGTCGAGCTGATACGTGCGTGGTTGACTATCGAGTTGCCGCAGCCGAAAGCGCAAGCCGCGCGTTGGTGCGTTCGGGACGGTCCAGGTTGCGGTGCTATCTGCTGTGATTGTGATCGGCTCCCATGTTGTGCCACTATCGAGCGAGTAGTCAACGGCAACGCGTGCATCGAGTGCCATCCCGCTCCATCGAAGTGTTACGGACTGGCAAGGCGCGAGAAGTTCACCGCCGCTTGGCCAGCTAAAGCGGAGCTGCTGAGTGGCTGGAAGAGGAAATCGGTTGACGGAAATTGGGATTGCAAACGAGAGGGTGCTGTCGTAGTAGATCGTGATCGTACCGCTGTGGTAGGTTGTATCTGGCGGAGTGCAATGCAGCCGGACCAGGTAGAGGAGAGGCGAGTAGACCGTTGATGGTAGGGTCCGGGAGCCTCCAGCCCAACCGACCCACTCTACCTGTACAAACGGAATGCTCGAAACGATGGAGTCAACTCGGATGGGAAGTTCACGGGTACCATCGGTGCTCGAGCGTCCGGTAAAAAGCTGTAGGTAGAATCGCTCCGTCGTTTCGATACCTGGTGCAGCTCGGATTGAGAGTTCTTCCAGCGGCGTGTTCTGTTGCGTGACAATCCGAAGGACGGGAAGCCGCGGGAGGCGGACGCTATCACGTGCAAGCTGCTCACCGCGCCATGCGAAAATGTGCACGAAGTTCTCTGTGGCCAGCCGAGGATCTGCAAGCCAGGTAATGCGAGTTCTTCCGCGTGCTTGATCGAGCGTCTCGACTCGCTGGGGGCGGATGCTAAAGCGCGACGAAGCAAGAACGACCGAGCTCTCGCTGAGTGCAATGGGAACGCCATCGAGCCTGCTTTCAGCAATGATTGAAAGCCATGGATACTGTGTTGAGTCCACTGATGAAATAACGCGAAGCTGCAATTGTGCCAGGGCAGGGAGAACAGAAAACGCAAGGAGAAAAAACCACCGCATGCACGTACTCTTGAGCAAATGGACCATACAGAATACCGCGATAAGCACGGTATTGCGCAATAACACAAGGGATGCTGAAGACGTTTGCTCGGCGGTTGAATTGAAACGGTCTGCGCATGGTGATCCTGTGCAGGTGCGCTCCGTTGGTGGGAGTTGTTGTGAATGCACAATGCAGTAACCCGCGAACTTGACAGAAGAAATTTCCATGCAATGAGACTGCATCGTATGTTTGCACTGTATCGGTAGCGACATGCAACATGCTCCATCAAGAGTGACAGCCTTTTTGCTGTGTACTCTTGGTTTATGCGGCATAGCATTTGCTGCTGGGGTGAAGGTGTTCTCTTTGATTTTCCCGGAGGTTGCGATGAAGGTGTGTGCCCTCGTGCTTGTGATGGCAGCAGGTGTGCTGCAGGCGCAGACGCTCGAGCGGAGCGTGGTCAGTAGCGGAGCGGTTCGCTCCACGAACGGTACGGTTGCAGTGCAGGGGACGATTGGTCAGCCGATCGTTGGCATTTCGGCTAGTACTTCGCACGCAGCGTTACACGGGTTCTGGTATCGGCTTGGTTCGGGCGTGCTCAGCATCGAGCGTTCGGAGCCGTTTGTGGCGCGGGTAACGCCGCAGCCGGCAGCGGTGAGTGCGACGGTGGAGCTTGGGTGCAGCGGACAGGCGGAGGCAACGCTGCTGACGTTGCAGGGGCAGCGGTTGGCGGAGTTAGAGCTTGTTCCGAGCGCAGGTGGGCAGGCAGCGGTGGTTGACTGTAGCGGGCTTGCAAGTGGTCTCTACCTGGTGCAGCTGCGGTGCCAGGGGCAGGAGATGTTCCTTCCGATGATGGTAGCAAAGTAATTTCCTTCTGTGTCACTCTTTCGGAGTTCCCATGCGTTGGTTTGCGATTGTTTTGGGATTGGTTGTTGCAGCAGTAGCGTCGGCGCAGGTGCCGCGGGTGCTGTCGTACCAGGGCATTCTGACCGATAGCCAGGGTCGGATTCTGCCGGATGGAGAATATCAGTTGACGATACGGCTCTACGACCGTGTGGATGCGACCGAGCCGATCTACGTGGAGGAGCAGCGTGTTGAGGCGGTGCGCGGTGTGGTCAATGTGCTCATTGGGACGGTCGAGCCGTTACCGTGGCGGCTGACGTTCGACCGTGTTTATTACGTTGGGATCAGCGTGAACGGTTCGGAGGAGCTTCGGCCGCGGACGATGTTGACGGCGGTGCCGTATGCGTTGCGGTCGGAGAGCGCAGCGGTGGCCGATGTGGCGAGGACAGTTGCCGATGGTGCGGTGAGCACAGCTAAGCTTGCCGATGGTGCGGTGACGGATGCGAAGGTGAGCGATGTATCGTGGGGGAAGGTCACGGGCGCGCCGACGAGTTTTCCGCCGACGGGAGCAGCAGGTGGAGATTTGACGGGGACGTATCCGAACCCGACGATAGCCAACGATGCGGTGACGAGTGCGAAGATTGCCGATGGGACAATTGTCAATGCAGACATTGCGCCAGCGGCGGGGATAGCCGTTAGTAAGTTGGCAGCAGGGAGTGATGGTCAAGTTCTCGTGACAAGCAACGGTGCAGCCCAGTGGACGAGCGCGAGCAGCTTGAGTGGAGGATTATGGGCACTTGGAGGAAATAGCAACATTGATCCGACGACATAATTCCTTGGCACAAGAGATAACCAGCCGCTGGTGATTCGTACGAACAACACCGAGCGGATGCGAGTCACCGCGGATGGGAATGTTGGGATCGGCACGAGTAGTCCGAGTGTGCGGTTGTCGTTGGGGAACGATAACGCGAACACGAAGCTGGCGATCTGGGATGGTGGGACGTCGGGTGTGATGGGCTTTGGCGTTAGTCCGAGCCAGTTCCGTATTCACTTGCCCAGCCCCAGCAATCGCTTCTCGTTTTTGGATGCGCCGAGTGGGAACGAGGTAATGACCATTCTGGGCAGCGGGAATGTGGGGATCGGCACGAGCAATCCGAGTGAGCGGTTGCATGTGAACGGCAACATTCGGTTAGCGGATGACCGCAGCATCTTCGGACTGGATATGCTGGTCGGTTATAACGACCTGAAATTGTATGGTGATGCGACTGGCGGTCCTGATCTTTACATCGCGGCGAATGGTAATGTGGGGATCGGCACGAGCAGTCCGAGTGTGCGGTTGTCGTTGGGGAACGATAACGCGAACACGAAGCTGGCGATCTGGGATGGTGGGACGTCGGGTGTGATGGGCTTGGGCGTTGGTCCGAACCAATTTCGATTGCACTTGGCTAACACCAGCAATCGCTTCTCGTTTTTGGATGCGCCGAGTGGGAACGAGATAATGACCATTCTGGGCAGCGGGAATGTGGGGATCGGCACGAGCAGTCCCCAAGCGCGGTTGCATGTGAGTGGTACTGCCTTCTTCACGCAGGGTAACACCACCTTCCAAGTGCTGCCGAACCAGCTGTTCGGTCAAACTGCGAGTAATGCTGCCACATTAGAGATCCCTGGTAACGGCACGCTTGGCATTTGGGACGCGCTGAGCGTTCAGGGCAACATGCATGTGGGGGGAAACCTCTTCACTTTGGGGGGCGGGACAGACCCCACCTGGCGCAGAGTTTCGGCAGGTGTGGACCCTGCTGGCGGAGGACTTTATGTAGGTTTTTTCAAACTCCTCGGAGCCAACGGCAACAACAACGTTATGTTGTCATATATCACTGGATTTCCAAACCACGGAGCAATAACTGTTTACGATGAAGATGGCAACCAGCGAGCAGGGATGTATGTTGAGGATAACGGCACTGGGGCGCTATGGGCTGGTGTCAAGCTCTTCCGCGTACCTGACCCTGACGTTGCCACGCGCGACATCTGGTACGGTTGCATCGAGGGTCCCGAACTCGCGATGTATGTGCGTGGCACTGCACGATTGGTCAACGGGCGCGCGCGCATCGAGCTGCCCGACCACTTCCGCAAACTCGCCGACGAACAAGGCATGACCGTCCAACTCACGCCACGCTCTGCCGAATCGAAAGGCTTGGCTGCCGTGCAGGTTAGCCTGAACGGTATCGAGGTGGTGGAACTGCTCAACGGGCGAGGCAACTACGAGTTCGATTGGCGTGTGGAAGCGGTGCGCAAGGAGCATCGCGACTTTCGGGTATACCGTCCATGGGATGAGGTCATGCCTGCTGGCACCGACCGAGCGCAGGCGTGGGAAGCCCGTCTGAAGTCCATTCAAGACCGACAAGCACGACAGCAAGGATCGCCTTCGCAGCGGCGGCTGGAACGGCTGGAGCAACTGTTTGACCAGACGGCGGGCGGCAATCGTGGCAGCAGCCAGCCTGACGCCTGGCTCGGCGACAACATCCCCAACCCGCACGAGGGGACGACGGTGATACCGTACTACGTGCCATCGGGCGTGGGCAGTGCGGAATTGGTCATCGAGGATGGAGCTGGTCGGCGTGTGTTGGGGTTTGTGCTCAGTGAGCGCGGGGTTTCGGGTCAGGTGGTAGTGCGGATGGAGCAGCTTGCCAGCGGCCGGTACGAGTACCGTCTGGTGCTCGATGGGCGCGTTGTTTCCAGCAAGGCGATGCAGCTGGTGCGGTAGCGCGGGACGGTGCAGGTGACAGAGAAGGGGCACTGGGGCGTCCGGTGCCCTTTCGCGTTTACGGGTGAGAGCGTGGAGGCACTAGCAGGTTGTGCCGTTTACACTTCCACGTAGGTTCGCAGGAACTGGTAGTAGAGGCCTTGTCGGCGGAGGAGCTCCTCGTGGGAGCCTTCCTCGACAAGCTCGCCCCGATCGAGAACGAGGATGCGTTCGACGTGCTGCAATGTTGTTAGCCGGTGCGCAATGGCGATGATCGTTCGCCCGGCAAAATGCGCGTAGAGGTTGCGCATGATGCGCTCTTCGCTGAGTGCGTCGAGTGCGCTGCTCGCTTCGTCGAGGATGAGAATTTTCGCATCCGTCAGAAACAGACGCGCCAGTGCAACTTTGAGCCGCTGCCCGCCTGATAGCTGCGCACCAGAATTGCCTACGCGCTGGTGGTACCCCAGGTAGAAGCGTTGCACATCGGCGTGGAGCTCCGCTTGTTCGGCTGCCCAAATGATTTCCTCCATCGTTGCGTCGGGCTTGGCCAACGCAATGTTTTCGGCGATGGTGCCGTCGAATATGTATGGGTCCTGCGGGAGCATTGCAATGTGGCGTCGGATCTCCGCGGGATGGAGAGAGCGAAGCTCAATGCCGCCGATAGTAATCGAACCGGTGTAGTCATCGTAGAGCCGCACCAGCAGTTTGGCAAGTGTCGTTTTCCCTGAACCATTGCGGCCAATAATGCCGATGCGTCCGCCATCGGGAATCTCGAGCGAAATGTCGCGCAGCACAGGAGGCGCTTGCGGAGCATACGAAAAGCTCACGCTGGTCAGTACAACCGTGGCAGATTCCGGCATGGGGAGCAAATCCTCATCAGCGGTTACTTCTGGTTCCTGCAGGAGGACATCGCCCAGCCGGGCGAAGGTGACACCTAACTCCGTGAGCGCTTGCCAAAGCTCACCGACGGAGCTGGATGCACCCAGCACGATGCCGAAGATGGCAAGGAATGCCACGTACTGGCCGACGCTCAGCGTTCCTTCTGCACTGATCCAGGCACCGATCCAGTAGATCGCGACCTGGCCGAGCACAACCAGCGACCGTAGGATGATGCTCAGCCGAGCTTGCGTGACCATCGCAGAGTGCACTCGGTTGAGCGTGTGCTTATAGATGCTCCGCCAGTGCCACAGCCGCGGTAGCTCTGCGACGAGCAGCTTGATGGTCGTGATCCCAAGCAGTGTATCGAGAAATGCGCCCATCGTTCGGGCATTTTCCGTAAAGACTTTGTTTTGGAGCAGACGAAGCCGCGGTGTAAAGAGCAACGTCGTCACTGCAAAGAGGAAAACTACCGCCGTTGCAATCGCCGCCAATCCTGGATGGTAAAACCACAGCACGGGCACGAGCACGACGATGAGCACCACATCGAGCAGTGCCTGCACTGTCCCGCTCGAGAGCAAGCTTCGAAGCTTGAGATTCTCCTGGAATCGCCCGATGAAGTCCTCTCGTTTGTGCGCATCGAAGTAGCGCTGCCCGACATGGAGCATGCGCTCGAAAAACCGCGAGAAAAATTCGTACTCGAACTCAATGCGCATTTGCGCAAGCAGGAGCTGCCGCGCATAGAGAAGCACCAGCTGCATCACGACGATGATGCTCATCGCGACGGCCAATGCCACAAGGAGTGCGTTGTTGCCGAGCACGAGCACGTTGTCAATGATCGCCTGCGTAAAGAGCGGCAGGCTCAGCCCCAGCCCAGCCAGCAGTAGCGATGCAAGGAGAATCTCGACGAGCGGGCGGCGGAATCGCTCGATGATGATTGCACGGAGCAAGCTCCCGAGCGTCCGTTGGCGTTGGCGATAGCGTTCGAGGATGTCAGCGACGTCCGTGTGTGGTACGATCTGGGGAGGTGGCTCCAAGAGCAATGCAATGCCGTTCCATCGTGCGAGGAATTCGTCCTTGGTGAGCTTCTCTTTCCCAATGCCTGGGTCAGCGATCCAGACATGGGACTCCGTCGCCCGGTAGACGACTACGAAGTGGTTGCCGCGGTAGTGCGCAATCAGTGGTAGTGGAACGCTGAGGAGATTTTGGTAGCGCATGCGAACGCCATCGGCTCGAAATCCGAAGCGTTCCGCTGTTCGAGCCAGCGTCAGGAGATCGGTGCCATAGGCCCAGACGCCTGCGATGTCTCGAAGTGCAGCTTGAACGTTCTCGAAGCCGTACCACTGCAGGATCATCGCAAGACAGGCGGTGCCACATTCACTTTGGTCGCGCTGCTTGAGGAATGGAAAGGGTCGGAAACGTCGTAGCTGCAATCTCCGCATCGAACGTACACGTAGTGCAACATTGTGTGGGCGCCCAAAATACAGCGCACTGTTGCGCGATCAGAAATTTTCACTCGCCATGGCTACCGCCACACAAGCTGATGGCGCTCTGCCCCAGTGGAAATGAGCGTGACGGGAACGCCGCAGTGTTGCTCGATGAGTGCGATAAGCTGTTGCGCTTGCGGTGGCAGTTCGTCGAATGTGGTGACGTCGTCGAGCGGGCGCTGCCACCCATCCAGTTCGATGTACTCCGGCTCGACAGCTTCGAGCGTTGGGACATCCACCGGAAACGTTTTCAGTCGTTTGCCGCCGAGGCGATAGCCAATGCAAACGGGAATCGTTGAGAACGTGCTGAGCACGTCCAACTTCGTCAGTGCCAGCTCGGTGATGCCATTGACGAGAACGGAATACTGGAGCGCGACCAAGTCCAGCCAGCCGCATCGTCGCGGCCGACCAGTCGTCGCGCCGTACTCAGCGCCGAGTGCCCGGAGCTGCTCGCCGGCTGTGCCGTGCAACTCGGTGGGGAAGGGGCCGTTGCCGACGCGCGTCGAATAGGCTTTTGCGACGCCGACGATTCGCTCAATGGCTCGTGGCGAAATACCCAAGCCAGTGCATGCTCCACCGCTGGTCGGATTGGAGCTCGTCACAAACGGATAGGTGCCGTGGTCCACATCGAGCAGTGAGCCTTGCGCACCTTCTGCCAGCACGCGCTTGCCTTGGCTGATTGCGTTGGCAAGCAGCATCGTCGTATCGGTGACGAAGTCGTCTATGAAGCGATCGAATTCGAGATATTCAGCGACGATCGCTTCGACGTCGAGCCGCTCGGCGTGGTAGAGCTTCTCGAGGATTGCGTTCTTTTCGGAGATATTGGCGCGGAGCTTTTCTTCGAGGACATGCCGATCGAGCAAGTCCACAACCCGAATCCCGACGCGCGAGTACTTGTCAATGTACGCAGGGCCGATGCCGCGTCCGGTTGTGCCGATTCCTTGCTGCTGCTCGCGTGCATGGTCGAGCAGCTTGTGGTACGGCATGATGACGTGGGCTTTATGGCTGATGAAGAGTCGTCCCCGGACGGAAACGCCCATGTGCTCGAGCATCGCGATTTCTTGCTGGAGTGCGACGGGATCAAGCACCACGCCGTTGCCGATGACGCACTGGACGTGCTCGTGCAAGATTCCCGACGGAATCAGGTGGAGCACGATTGTTTTGCCGTTGCAGACGAGTGTATGCCCAGCATTTGCGCCTCCCTGGTAGCGTGCGACGATATCCGACTCTTCGGAGAGCACATCCACAATTTTCCCTTTGCCTTCATCGCCCCACTGGGCGCCGACGATGACGGTGACCATGGCACGGTTACTCGGTGAGTGCGGCTGCGACAGAATCAGCCAGCGAAAAGATACTTCCCAGGTGCGTGACCTCGAGCAGGGTCTGCATTTTGTCCGGTACTGCGGCGAGCGTGCACCGACCGCCGCGAGTACGCAGCGTTGCAAGCGCTGCAACGAGCATCCCAAGCCCGCTGGAGTTGATCAGCTCGACCGCGCTGCAGTCAAAGATGATGTGCTCGATGCCGCTGGCGACAAGCTGCCGAACCTCGTCAGTGATCTCGATCGCTTGGTCGCCACCGATGAGCTGTCGCGGTAGCGTAACGACGACTGCGTTGCCCTGCCGTTGCCACATTGCCTTAGGCTTCCTTGAGTGCACGGAGAATCTTCGGTTGCCGTGGTTCAGCCGATTCGACTGGCTCTTTCTTGATGCGCTCGGTGTACCACACAACAAACGCGCTGGCGATGTAGATCGAGGAGTACGTTCCTGTGATAATGCCGACGAGCATCGTGAAGGAAAAGCCGTGGAGAACTTCCCCACCGAGAGCAAGGAGTGTAGCAAGCACAAGGACGACTGTCAGGACGGTGTTGATCGTCCGGCTGAGCGTTTCGTTGATCGAAAGATTCATCAGCGGGACAAGCGCCATTCCCTTGTGCTTGTCGCGATTCTCTCGGATGCGGTCGAAGATGATCACGGTATCGTTGATCGAAAAGCCGACGACGGTCAGCAGTGCAGCCAGGACGCCCTGGTTGAATTCGAGGTTGAGAATCTCGAGCTTCTGCCCGATGAGGACGAACGTCAGCGCAACGAGAACATCGTGGACGAGTGCTACGACTGCACCCAAGCCGTAGATGAACTCGAAGCGGAATGCGATGTAGAGCAAAATCGCAACGATCGCAAGGAGCACAGCGACGAATGCTTTTGTGCGAAGTTCGCTTCCGATCTTCGGGCCGATGCGGTCTTCCTTGAGCACGGTGATCGTTTCGCTCGGGAATGCCTTCTTCAGCCCACTGACGATACGGAACGATGCAGACTGCTCGCCTTGGCCGCCGATTTCCGGGACGCGGATGAGAAATTCGCTCGCTTTGCCGTAGGATTTGATTTCTGCGTTTGGAAATCCCGCGGCAGCAACTGCGGAGCGGATAGCGTCGGTGTGTTGCTCGGAGCTGAAGCGAACAGCAACTTCGGTTCCGCCGAGGAAGTCTATGCCCAGCCGCAAACCGCCGAAGATGAGCAGGATAAGCCCGATCACGTTGATTACGACGGAAACGACCAGAAATAGACGCCGTTTGCCGAGGAAATCAATCGAGGTTTTGCCGAAAAATTCCATGACGTGCCTTCAGTCAAGTTGTGGACATTAGCTTTGGGGTGCCGGAAGAACTTCGCCGAAGCTGATACGTGCGCTTGGGCTGCGCGATAGCCACAGGTCAATGATGGCGCGCGAGACGATGATGCTCGTAAAGAGCGTTGTCAAGATACCGATCATGAGCGTGGTTGCAAAGCCTTGAATGGGGCCATAGCCGAGCACGAAGAGGATGAGCCCCGTCAGAAACGTCGTCACGTGCGAGTCAATGATCGGCGGAAGCGCGTGGCGGAAGCCTTCATCTACGCTGGCGCGAACGCTGCGGCCGCGGTGGAGTTCCTCGCGGATACGCTCGAAGATGATGATGTTAGCGTCCACGGCGATTGCCAGCGTCAGAATAATGCCGGCAATGCCAGGAAGCGAGAGCGTTCCACCAAAACCTGCGAGGATACCGAGGTTGAGCATCACGTTGATGAGCATCGCAATGACAGCAACGACGCCGCCCATGCTGTAATACGTCACCATGAACAAGACCACGAGCGCGAAGGCGATCAGCGCTGCAGCGATGCCGGATCGAATCGAATCTTCACCGAGCGAGGGACCGACGACGCGCTCTTCGATGATCTTGACGGGAGCTTTCAACGCGCCAGCTTTGAGCACGATCTGGAGGAGCTTGGCTTCCTCGACGTTGGCCATTCCTTCGATCTGCGAGCTGCCGCCGGTGATTTTGCTCCGCACAACAGGAGCGCTATAGACCTCACCATCGAGCACGATCGCGATGCGCTTGCCAATGTTCGCCCCAGTGATTTTCGCCCAGCGTTCTGCGCCCTCGGTGTTCATGTACATGAGCACCATCGGGCGATTGGTCATCTGGTCGAACGTTGCGTACGCATCGGTGACGACATCGCCAGTCAGTTCAGGGTCACGCTTGAGGACGTACATCGCGTAGGTACGGTTCGGCGAGTTCTCGCTTCCGCGTTCTGGTTTTGCGCTGAAGGCGATTTCTGCGTCTGCGGGCAACATGCGGCGAATCTCCGGACGTGCCAGAATTGCCTGGAGCTGACGTTTACCGTCTTCGTTGGTCAGGAAGTAGAACTCAGCATCGGCCGGGAGTTTTGGGATGACCGATTCGGCAATGTCAAACGGCTGGTAACGTTCGCCGATCAACACCTGCCCAGCAAACAGTGACAGGAATGGATGCTCGCGGCGGAATTTGGCTGCTTTCTCCTCATCGGAGAGACCAGCGTAGGGGTCCTTCGATGCAGTATCCTTGGCGGCACGCGCTGTTGTATCGCTTGTGCGAGCAGTATCAGCGCTGTGTGCGGTGTCGGCGGCTGGAGCGCCTTTTCCAGCGAGGAACCGGTCAATGTTGAGGAATGCGTAGAGGACGTCGGTTCCATGCCGGAGCAGCTTGAATTCCAGCCGCGCCGTCGTTTGGAGGAGCTGGCGCATTTCGCGCTCATCTTGGACGCCCGGTAGTTCGAGCAAGATGCGCCGTGTGCCCTGCTTCTGAATTGTCGGCTCGGTGACGCCGAACTTGTCTATCCGCTGACGGATGACTTGGAGCGCTTGATCCACTGCTTCGTTGATGTCGCGCTTGAGACGCTCGATGATGCGTTCTTCGCTGATGTCCCGCACATCCACGAGCTCGTAGTACGTCACAAGCGATTTCCCTTGTGGTCGGGCGATTCGATCGAAGTTCCGCAGGAAAATATCGAGAACCTCTTCATCGCTACGCTCTGCCTGGCGACGTGTTTCCTCGATGACCCGCTCGAATGTTTCGTCAATTGCTGCACGGTCGGCAGCTTCTTCGAGCAGGCGGACAACATCCACTTCGAGCGTAACGTACATCCCGCCGCGTAGGTCGAGACCAAGTTTGAGTGCACGGAGTTTTTCCTTGCGGAAATCCTCACCGTTTGCTTGATCCCACTGCACTTGCGCTGCGGAGTCCAAGCTGGCTCGCTCAGCGGCCATTTGCTGGGCGCGCCAGGTGGGGTACAGCAAAAAAATAGCCAGTACGATCGGGATGACGATCGTCAGTACCTTGCCGACTTTCCCTTTCAAGGGTTCGCCTCCGAAACTGTGACACTGTGATGCAATGTTGGATATGCAATTTACTGCATCGGGCTGCTACTTGCGGCTGGAACGGACGCCGGACAGCGTGCTGGGAGGCTGCGCGTGGAGGGCGAGTTCCGCCAGCAGTGCTGCAGTGGTGATGGGGACAACACCTGGCTCGCCACAGACAACGCCAGCGGCAATGTTGGCGATCGTTGCTGCCTCCAGGATCGGCGCGCCAGCGACCATCATTGCAGTCACGGTTGCGATGACCGTGTCGCCTGCTCCCGAAACATCAGCGACATGGCGCGCAACCGATGGAATCTGCCACCAGCGGTTGCTGCTGTCGAGGAGCATCATCCCCCGACTGCCAAGAGTGATGAGGACGTTACGTGCCTGGAGCCGTTCAAGGAGTGTGCGTCCTGCGCGGATAACGTCGTCTTGACTTTCCAGCGGTGTTCCGAGTGCATGAGATGCTTCCTTCTGGTTCGGTTTGAACACCGTTGCACCGCGGTAGGCAAAGAAGTTTTCCAGCTTGGGATCCACAAGGATCGGGATCGAGCGCTCCTGCGCCCACTCAACCAGCAGCGGGATGCTTCGCTGGTGGAGAACGCCTTTGTTGTAGTCCTCGAAAATGATCGCTGCGAGCTGGGACGATGCCTCGAGTGCTGCAAGAATCTGCTCGAGCACTTCGGAGCTAATCGGCCTACGCTGTTCGTGGTCGAGACGGAGGAGCTGCTGGTTATTGCCGATAATCCGCGTTTTGATTGTTGTCGGTCGTGTCGGATCGGTCACGATGCCGCTTGGTTCGATGCCGTGCTGCTCGGCAAGCACGCGGAGCTGCTCGCCGCTGCTATCGTCGCCGACAACGCCGCAGAGCACCACGTGGGCGCCGAGCATCCGCAGGTTATGCGCGACGTTGGCTGCACCGCCGAGTCGCCAGGTTTGGCGTTCCAGTTCGACGACCGGCACTGGTGCCTCTGGCGAGATGCGGCTGACAGAGCCCAGGTAGTAGTGATCGAGCATCACGTCGCCAATGACAGCGATTCGCTTGGACGGAAGCACGCTCAGCCAGTGCTGACACTGCTCAAGGGAAAGCCCGTCGGCCCATGCGTTTGAGCTATCCATCAGACAGCCACCTCTGCTTTGATGTGTGGATGCGCTTGGTAATCGGGGAACGCGATGTCTGCATGGGTAAACGCATCGAGCGTACGCACAGCGGGATTGAGCCAGAGTGTCGGCGGTGGCAGCGGCGTTCGCTCCAGTTGCAGCTGGGCCTGCGCAAGGTGGTTGCGGTACAGGTGCGCATCGCCGAGTGTGTGGATGAACTCAGCTGGACGTAGCCCACATACCTGCGCGACCATCGCAAGCAAGAGCGAATACGACGCGATGTTGAACGGCACACCGAGAAACACATCCGCCGACCGCTGGTACAGCTGGAGCGAGAGCCAATCGCCATCAACGTAGAACTGGAAAAGGACGTGGCATGGCGCAAGCCGCATTACCTCGAGCTCGCCGACGTTCCATGCACTGACCACAAGGCGCCGACTGGTGGGATTGCGCTGAATTTCCTCGATCACGCGGGCAAGTTGGTCAATCGTGCGGCCATCAGGTGACTGCCACCGGCGCCACTGCTTGCCGTAGATCGGACCAAGCTCGCCACGCTCATCTGCCCACTCGTCCCAAATCGTCACGCCGTGCTCGTGGAGGAACGCAACGTTTGTATCTCCTCTGAGGAACCACAGCAGCTCGGTAACGATCGAGCGAACGTGGAGCTTCTTGGTTGTTAGGAGCGGAAATCCTTTGCGCAGGTCGAAGCGCATCTGGTAGCCGAAAATCGAAAGCGTCCCGACGCCAGTTCGGTCTTGGCGTGGGGAGCCACGCTCGAGGATTGTCCGCATAAGCTCGAGATACTGCGCTTCGTTCGGATTCTGCGGTGCTGTCATCGTCGGCAATGGGAGAGGAAACTGCCTGGGAACGTGATGGTGCTCTGCGTGCTGGAATCTTCTCGGATATTTGGGAGCCCGGGACGAAATTACTGCGGGAGCAAAACTATTTTCGCCCATCGGACGATTTCTCATCGGCGAGCCATGCACGTTCGGGATATTGCCCAGCTCTGTGTAGTACCGACTGTTGCGGCAACTCCACGTCTCGAAGTTGATGACCGTCGCTTTGGGGACTACCTTGTGCCAGTGACAGAGTGGGATGGGAAGCCACCCCAGATTGCATTGGTCGGCGTGCCGCAGGACATCGGCGTTGCACGCAACGGTGGCCGGCGCGGTGCTGCGGCAGCGCCTGCGGCGATACGAGCAGCACTGGCAAAACTGGCAGCTAGCATCGGTGAAACTATGCTCCCACGCCAGGTGGGCATTTGTGATTGTGGGCTGGTCCGTACCGAGGGGCTCTCGCTGGAGGAAATCCACCAGCGGCAAGAGTACATCGTCGGCCACTTCCTCGCGATGGGTGCACGCGTCCTTGTGCTCGGCGGAGGACACGATACTGCACTCCCAGATGGTCGGGCACTCGGCAAACGTGTCGAGCGACTCGGCATTGTCAACGTGGACGCGCATTTGGACGTTCGCATCCCAACCGAGGATGGCAGTCACTCCGGCTCGCCATTCCGCGAGCTAATCGAAGACGATGCATGCCCGCTCGAGCTGCTCATCGAAGTTGGGACGCAACGCTTTGCAGCCTCTGCCCACCACCTCCGCTACGTGCGCGAGCAGGGGCATCTGGTTTGGATGCTCGAGGACATTCGCCAGAGCACGCTGGATGTTGCACTCGCAGACATCGAACAGCGGCTTGCCGAGTGCGATGGCATCATGCTCTCGCTCGATATGGATGCGCTTGCCTCCGCGTATGCGCCGGGGGTGAGCGCTCCCGCAAACGATGGATTCCAGCCGGCAGAGGTCGCAGCAATTATTGAGCGGATAGTCAGCATGCCGCAGTGCCGGCTCGTGGACATCGTCGAGGTCAATCCTTCGGTTGATGCCGATGAACGCACAGTGCGGTTGGCAGCCTATTTTGCAGCGTTGACGATTTGGACTTTTGCTCACCGAAGCGACGATGCCAATTCTCCGTTCAATTTCGGGTCTGCGAGCAACGACCAATGATGGCGCACTCACGCCGGAACTTGTCGCACGGCATGTGCGAGCATTCGCCGCGCTTCAGCCGGAAGGTGTGATCGCCGTTGGCCACGATGGTCGCGTAGGCGGCGACCAGATCGCCGAGCTTGTCTGCCAAGAGCTGTGTGCTGTCGGGCGGGATGTGCTCGATCTCGGCTGTGTGCCGACGCCGACGGTCCAGCTCCTGGTCGAGCGGACACACGCTGCCGGAGGGATTATTGTCACAGCATCGCACAACGGCGCAGAGTGGAATGGGTTGAAGTTCCTCGATGCTGATGGCGTCTTTCTCTTGCCAGATCGGGCGCGACGACTGTGGGCATACGCTGATGTGTGGGCATACGCTGATGCGGGGAACTCGCCGAAGCAAACAAGCTACGGCCGGCACTATCGGCACAGCGATCCGATCGGTGAGCACCTTGCCGCGCTTGGCCAAGTGGCGCTGGTTGCTGCATTCCGAGCGGGTGGAGGGTTGGAGGGTGCGCGCGTTGCACTCGATGCCGTCAACGCCAGTGGCTCGCGTGCGTTGGTTCGGCTCATCGAGTGGCTCGGCGGTCAGCCCCACGCAGTTTTCTGCGATGGGAGCGGAATCTTCCCCCATCCTCCCGAACCGCTGCCTGAGCATGTAGCCACTCTACGCCAGGAAACGCGTTCCTCTGGTGCAGCGATTGGACTTGCAGTGGATCCCGACGCCGACCGGCTCGTGCTTGTTCATCGCAGTGGGGAGCCAGTCAGCGAGGAGAAAACTGTTGTGCTTGCGATCGAGGCTGTCTTGCGTGCAGTACGCGGTGGAACCGTCGTCGTCAACGCTTCGACGACGGCGGAAGTCGAGCTGGTGGCCAATCGCTACGGTGGGCGCGTATTTCGCTCGCCGGTGGGCGAGATCAACGTGGTTTTGCTCATGCGGTCTTGCGGTGCGATCATCGGTGGCGAGGGCAGCGGTGGCGTTATCTACCCGGCGTGCCACTGGGGACGTGATAGCCTCGTCGGTGCATCGCTTGTGCTGTCGCTGTGGCGTTCACTTTCGGAAGCAGAGTGGGACGAGCGGCTGCTCGATTGCCCATTTGCGATGGGAAAGCGGCGTATTGCGGTCAATGGGGACTTTCCGTTGCTCCGGGATCGCCTTCGTGCTGCGTTCGGGGATGCTCCAGTTGTTTGGGACGGTGATGGACTTCGTTTTGCCTGGCGCGATCGCTGGGTGCACATTCGTCCGTCGAACACCGAGCCGATCGTTCGCGTGATTGCAGAGTCCCCCAGCGAGGCAGAAACGGCGGAGCTGCTGAGCAGAGCTGAACAAATCCTCCGCAGCGGGAACGATGCGTAATCGGCAACAACGGTGCCGTGTGGCAGTCCTTGCGTTCGCCGATGCACGGAAGGACGCGCGGACGCTCAACGTGTGCCGTACCCTTGCGACGGAGTGCGAGCTTGCGCTTTGGAACACCACGCCGGGTCAGTGCACCGAGTGGCAGTGGTTCGCAGTAGAAGTTCCGCCGCATGGACGAATGCTCATTCGGTGGCTGCGGTTTGTTGTGATGCTCTGCTGGCGTGCGCAGCGCTGGCGAGCCGACGTACTCTGGGCGGGCGATGTTTACTGCCTTCTTCCGGCGGTGGTGTTGCGGTGGCGCTGGAATGCGCGTGTGGTCTATGATGCACGTGAGATCTACAGCAGCCTCGGTTCGCTTGCAGAGCGGAGGGTGGCGCAGACGCTTCTGGCGTGGTACGAGCGGTTGCTCGTTCGGTGGGTGGACCGCGTCGTCACCAGTGGGCAACGCGATGCCGAGGAGCTGGCGCGGTTGCTTCCGCTTCGCGCCGTGCCAGAGGTCGTGCTCAACGTGCCGTTCTACGCTGAGCCAACTCGGACAAACCGCTTGCGTGAGCGTTGCTGCATCGAGCACGATGCACTGGTGGTGCTCTACCAAGGAGCGGTCCAACGCGGGCGTGGGTTGTTGCGCGCTGTTGAAGCGATAGCGTTGCTCAAGACGGCGCATCTATGCATTCTCGGCGATGGAGATTTCGCCGGTGCAGTCGAGCACCATGCGCGCGCGTGCGGTGTTGCTGCGCAGGTGCACCTGCTTGGCAGCGTTCCATACGACGAACTGCTCGACTGGACGGCATCAGCTGATGTCGGCTGGTGTTGGATCGAGCCAATCTCGCACAGCTACGAACTTGCACTTCCGAACAAACTCTTCGAGTATGCCATGGCACGCGTGCCTGTGCTTGCCAGCGATCTTCCGGCGATACGTTCGGTGCTCGAGGAGTTCCCCTTTGGCGTGTGCTACGCTCCAACCGCCGATGCAGCCGAGCTTGCGGCGGCGATCACGCATCTTCACACACATGCGGAAGTCTATCGCTACCATGCCGAGCGCGCTGCACGAGAGTACTGCTACGAGCGTCAACAGCCACGAATCCGACGCCTTGTGCTGGAGCTATGCCAGAACCGGTGACGACACTTGCCATCAAGAACATGGTCTGCCGGCGGTGCATCCGTGCCGTCGAGGAAGTACTAGCGGCGATGGGCATCAACCCACTTGCAGTGACACTCGGCGAAGCAGTGATCCCGCGACCGCTAACGGAGGACGAACATGCGCAGCTTGCTGCTCGCTTGGAAGCACTCGGCTTTGAGTTGCTCGACGATCGCCGGCGCGCACTCATTGAGCACGCCAAAGCAGCCATTATCGAAGTTCTCTGGAGCGGAGATGAGCAACTGCTCGAACGAATCGTGTTCTCCGACTACCTCGAGCAGAAGGTCGGGGTGCGATATTCGACGCTCTCGCGCTTGTTTTCACAGTTGGAAGGCAAAACGATCGAGCGCTACATCATCGAGCAGAAAATCGAGCGCGTCAAGGAACTCATCGCCTACGACGAATTGAGCTTGACGGAAATCGCTTATCGCTTGAGCTATAGCAGCGTCCACCACTTGTCGAGTCAGTTCAAGCAAGTCACTGGGATGACTGCGAGCCAATTCCGACGGCTTCGTACCAAACCGCGACGTCCACTCGATGAGGTGTGATTGTGTATCTTGCATCGGCTTCTCGTGGAGAAGCGATGTGATTTTGTTCGGTAGATGACCTCAAAGGAGCTGCTTATCTGCGTTCATCTTCCAGCATAGCCGCGGGGGTTATGTGTCGCACAACTACGGGTATATCTCATGAAGCGGGTCTTCAAGTGGATCGGCATTGCCATCGCTGTTGCTCTTGGTGGTGTGGTTGTGTTTGTCATTGGCATGATGCTCTGGGTCAATTCGAGACTCGATAGGACCTACCACATCGAACCTCGTGCTGTCGCCGTGCTAACCGATTCTGCTTCGGTTGCGGAAGGAAAACGGCTTTTCTCGATCTACTGTTCCGAGTGCCATGGAGACAACGCAGCGGGTACAGCTTTCTTCCACAATCCATCGCTTGGTTCAGTCAATGCTCCCAATCTGACGCGTGGCCGTGGTGGCGTTGCGACACTCTATCACAACACCAGTGATTGGGTCCGAGCAATTCGTCACGGCATAACCCCCGAAGGGAAGCCGACGTTCATCATGCCATCGAAAGACTTCCATTATCTCAGCGATGCCGACGTCGGTCATCTGGTTGCATTTCTTCGCACTGCACCTGCGGCCGATGGTGTGGGGAGAAAGCGAGAGCTCACAACGCTGGCAAAGGTTCTCGTTGGTATGGGTGCCTTCGGTGATATCTCAGCCGAAGTGATTCCCCATGACTCAGTACCACCAACGCCGCCTCGCGGAGTGACGGCTGCGTATGGGAACTATCTGGTTACGACATTCGGCTGCCGTAATTGCCATGGTGAGCGCTTGGCAGGGGGCAAGCATCCGGACCCGGAAGGACCGCCAGTTCCGAACCTAACTCCTGGTGGAAACTTAGGTAGCTGGGACGAGGATATGTTCATCACCAACATCCGCGGGAGGCGGAGCCGCTGGATGCCGTTTGTTCAGCTTGGCAGAATGAGCGATGATGAGCTTCGCGCGATATGGAGCTATCTCCACGGATTGCCAGCATTGCCAACGGCGACGCAATAGACGCAGCGTGGCCAGAAATGCGGGATAAGCATACAGGTACAGAAGCAATGCTCTGTGCATGTTTCTTGGTCGGGCGGTAGTTTTGCTTGCAAGTATTCTCTTCGGTGCCTGCTCTGATGCCGAAAGCTCTTTTTATTGCCGTTGCAGCAATTGCGGCTTTGGTGGTGATATTCGTTGCGCGTGCTTTGAGCGACCGGGTGCGCCGACGGCGGTTGCTTGCACGGCTGAAGGCTGCTATCGCGCAACGGCGCCACCAGCAGCTTGCCGTGCAGTCGCCGGCAATGCTTCCAGAACCCGTCCAGCGGTATTTGCAGCGCGCAATCGGCAACGCACAACCGGCAGAATGGGTCGAGCTTTACGAAGAAGGAGCATTTCGGTCGGTTGCCTATCCGCGGTGGGGAAAACTCACTGCTCGGGGAATCTATTCGGGCACTGTTCCGGGGATGGTGTGGAATGCGAGAGTGTGGTATTCTCCCATTCGTTGGTACACAATCGAGTTGGCGTATGCGACCGGCAGTGGTCGGGGCAGTATGAAACTCTGGAATCTGCTTACCCTTTTTGACCCTGATGGCCCGGAAGCAAACGAAGCGCTGCTGGTCCGAGTTCTCATGGAGACGGTGTGGTTTCCCACCTCGCTGTTGCCGGGAGGATTGCTCCGCTGGGAACCGCTCGAGAATCCCGCTGCTGCTCGCGCAGTGCTGAGCGACCACGGGATCACCATCCGTGCGGATTTCTATTTCACAGCCGATGGTGATGTCGAACGCATTGTGACGCTCGATAAATACCGCGATGCTGATACTGGCTTCGAACGCGAGCAATGCACCATGTACTGCTCCGACTGGCAACAATGCGGCCCGGTGCGCATTCCGATGGAGGTACGGCTGGAGTGGAATCTGGAGCGGGAGAACTTCGAGTACATGCGTCGGCGTGTCGTCGAGGTTCACTACCGGTAGAACGCTGTCTAAGGAGCAAGTGCTCGGAAAAACTCGGTTAGCTAAAGTGTTTCGATCGAGAGCATGTTCGTCCGCGACCGCGCCACGAGTGGACGCCCGATGGTGAACAGGACCGTAGCACCTTTGGCAAAGTATCCCTTGCCGAGCAGCAGCTTTTTGATGTGCTCGATCGTTTCATCAGTGGTAGTGATCTCGTCGAGCTTCATGCCATAGACTCCCCAGTAAAGCCCGACGCGGCGGAGCGTTTCGGCGACAGTACTGACGGCGATGATGATGCTCCGCGGGCGGCGTGCTGCCACAAGTCGCGCAGTTTCGCCGGAGTAACTCAACGTCGCGATGCAATCGATCTTTCGATGCTCGGCAATCAACGCAGCCGCAGCAGCAATTGCATCGGTGTTCTCGGTACTGGCAGAGGGGATGGGCTGGAATGTTTCCGCCAAACGCCGGCGACGCAAGAGCTCGCGCTCCGCTTCGGTGCAGATGGTACGCATGGTTGCAATTGCCTCGATTGGGTAGGCGCCAACGCTCGTTTCGGCGCTGAGCATGACGGCGTCACTGCCATCGAGGACTGCGTTTGCAACGTCGCTGGCCTCAGCGCGGGTCGGACGCGGGTTGGTCACCATGGATTCGAGCATCTGCGTTGCGGTGATGACGGGCTTGCCTGCATGGTTGCAGAGCGCGATGATGCGCTTTTGTACCAGCGGGACGTGGGCGGCAGGAATTTCCACGCCAAGGTCACCCCGCGCTACCATGACCGCATCGCTGACCGCAATGATTTGCTCGATGGCTTCGACCGCTTCGGGCTTTTCGATCTTGGCGATGATGCCGAGATGAGACTGCCGCTGCTCAAGGAACCGCCGCACTGCTTCGATGTCGCTCGGCCGGCGAACGAACGAGACAGCGACGTAGTCGGCTCCTTCGGCGATCGCAAACTCCAAGTCGCGGCGGTCTTTTGCCGTCAGCGCCGATGCACTCACGGCAACGTTCGGCAGATTCATCCCTTTCCGCGATCGGAGGACTCCGCCGTAGAGGACCAGCGCTTTGACGAAGGGATCACGGACCTCGGTCACCTGCACAGAAAGCAAGCCATCGTCAAAGAGCACCGTATCGCCAGGCTTGAGATCTTTGGCAATCGTGGGGTACTCAACCGGAATTGCCCCTTCGGGGAATTTGAGTCGTTTGCGGCGAACCACTGCCGGATCGGCAAGGATGATTTCGCGACCAGGAACGAGGGTCACGCCGCTGCCAAGCTCGCCAACGCGAAGCTTAGGACCTTGGAGGTCCACAATGATGGGGATATGCGTGCCAGTGACTTTTTCTGCGACGCGAATGGCGGCGATGTAGCTTTTGTGGACGGCGTGCGTGCTGTGACTCATGTTGAGCCGAAACGCAGAAGCGCCTGCAGCGATTGCTGCCGTGAGCTTTTCTTCCGTCCCGATAGCAGGGCCGACGGTGCAGACGATCTTGGTTTTGAACGAGAGGGTGCGCGGTGTTTTCATTGCAGGTCTTGTGTGTTCAGCAGCAAACTTAGGAAGCAGTGCAAACGGCATTGAAGAATGCACTCGTCCGCTCCAATGCTTCCTCCAGCGCGAGCGAACGGTGCGCAGCGGGGTGTTCGGTGCCGAAGGTATGCCCTGTTGCTGGGATGATGTGCTCTCGGTGATCGCAGTGTTGCAGTTTGCTGGCCAGTTGCTTTGCGTCCGCTTGTGGCGCAACGAGGTCTTCTGCGCCAGTGATGATCGCAACCGGTGTCCGGCACGTTGCCAGTGCATCCTCGAGCGCGTCGTTATAGCGATGGCGCTCTAGATCCTCCAGGTAGGTAACTCCAAGGTGCAACGGTATCCCCAGTTCTGGATGTGCTCCGACAGGGAGAACGCCATCGCGGCGCCACTGGGTTCGTTGGCGCTCGCTCCAGCGACCAAACTGCGCCGGCGGTGCCCAGAGTGCTATGCAGTCGAACGCGGCATGCTCGAGCAGAAGGAGTAAACCGCCGCGGGAATGCCCAAGACCTGCAACGCACGTGTGATTGCTCCGGAGAAGCTCGGCTGCCAAGCGAAGTGCTCCACGGTCACCGGTTATCGTGGCCTGCTCAAACCGTGCAGCGGAAAACCCGTCTGGACCGTAACCGCTGGACGGAAGCGCAAGGACATACGCTGCAGTGCCGCGTTCGGCGAACCACTGCGCGACCAGGGGGAGAAATCCCCAGCGATGCCAAGCGCGAAAGCCATGGACAATGCAGAGCGCGCGCCTGCTACGGGCTGGGTAGTGCTCGATGCCGAGCCAGCGATCGTTGCCAAGCGGATGCCAATCAACGTGTGGCTGCATTTAGACGGCAACAATCGAGGTCGCTACTTCCCGTGCAACCTGCTCGCCAGCTAACGCAGCGACAACCGCCAGCGCGAACTCTACGGCTGTGCCTGCCCCGCGGCTGGTGATAATCGCGCCCGATTGGACAACACGGTCGGTGCGGTAGTCGTACTGCTGCAATTGATCTGCAACCGATGGATGGCTTGTCAGTGCGCAGGAAGACGGCAGCACACCTGCAGCGTGCAGCGCAAGCGGTGCAGCGCAGATTGCACCGAGGAGTGCGCCTTCTGCAGCGTGGCGGCGAACAAGATGCATGATTTCGTCACTTTCAATGAAACGCTCCGTGCCAGTGCGGCCACCAGGCAAGATGATTGCATCGAACGTGTCGCTTTCGTCCAAGTCTCGCCACAGCACGTCCGGTGCGATGCGAATGCCGCGCGAGCAGATGACGTTTTCACTTTCACCGGCAAGCCGAACTCTGATTCCAGCGCGGCGGGCAATATCAACGATGGCAACTGTTTCGAGTTCTTCGGTCCCGTGTGCAATTGGGACAAGCATGGAAATATCCACGGGGATACCTGCGATCGAACGTGGTTGACCAATGAGCAAAAATCGGTTGCTACCATGGAAACATGTCCTTGCGTAATTTGCAGCCAGACAAACACCATCCACTGCAGCATACGCTTGGATAGGCGCAGAACGTGACTGCAGAACGCCTTATGGAGCGCATGATCACAATCGGTCAACACGCTGTTGACATCGAAATTTTTACCGAGCCATTTGCCTGCGATATCGTGCAGTGCAAGGGAGCCTGCTGCACAATTCCTGGCTGCTTTGGCGCTCCATTGGAGCAAGAGGAGATCGCAGCGATCGAGCGCGTGCTCCCCCGTGTGCTGCCAATGCTCTCCGATGCGGCGCGTGCTGTCATTGCAACACACGGTATCGCTGAGCAAACTCCCAGCGGGCAGTGGGTGACGACAACTGTTGATGGCCGCGAGTGTGTCTTTGCGATCGTCCGTGATGGCATCGCACGCTGCGCGTTGCACCGCGCATGGGAACGGGGCGAGAGTGATTTCCCCAAGCCGCTGTCGTGTCACCTGTTCCCAGTTCGGCAGACAACAAGCGGAGCACTCGTTTACGAACGCTATTCGGAATGTCACGCTGCACAGCAGCTGGGCAAGCGTCGTGGACAGACGGTGTACGGTGCGGTGCGCCAAGCGCTCGAACGAGCCTTCGGCGCCGAATGGATTGCAGAAGCTGATGCTGTTTCGATGTCCATCACTGGTGCGGAGGAGCGATGCCGAAACTCAAGCTAACCCTTGCACCAAAACTGCAGCAGACGCTCACGCCGCAGCAGATTCAGTACCTCAAGCTCCTGCAGCTGCCGACACTGCAACTGGAGCAGTACGTCAAGCAGGAGCTCGAGGAGAACCCAATGCTGGAGGAAATCTCCGATGACCTCGAACAGCTGAGCTGGACAGAGCGCGTCCCCGAACCGGATGCTCTCGTGCCGAGTACGGAGTACGATGAGCGTAGCTTGCCCGCTAGCGGCAGCCCAGGCGAGGGTGAGTTTGAGCCGGCTGTGCTTAGCAGCGAGGCCGACGAGCAGTACTCGCCGGATTCCGATCGCGAGACGATGTTCGATTACTTTGCTGAGCATTGGCGCGAGTCGGACTCTCCTCGTCGGGGTGACGATGACGACGATGACGGCGAGCCATTTATCCAGCGCATCCGTGATGTGCCCACGCTCGAAGATGAATTGCTCGAGCAGGTGCAGTTTCTCAATCTGACGCCTGCCGAGCGTATTCTCGCCGAGCAGATCATTGGCAGTCTCGAGCATGACGGATACTTGCGGCGTCCGCTCAAAGAAGTGGTCGCGGAAGCCAACGAACGCATCGCAGAGGCAATCTTCGAGCGTGCCCAGCGGGGAGAACCCACCGACGGTTTGACGCAGGTTCGGCTCAGCGACGCAGAGCGAGTGCTCAAGCACATTCAGATGCTCGAACCCTACGGCTGCGGCAGTCGGAACCTCCAAGAGTGCCTCATTGCCCAGCTCCGGGCATTGCCCGAGCGGAACCGGCATGAAGAGCTTGCACTCCGTGTGCTCACCGATGCATTCGATGATCTGGCGGAAAAGCACTACCCCGATATTGCCGCCAAACTCAAGGTGGGAGAAGATGACCTCCGCCATGCAGTGGAAGTGATCCGCCGTCTCAATCCCAAGCCTGGCTATGGCGAACAATCGTTCGGTGATGCAGCGCTGACGATTGTGCCTGACTTCATCGTCGAACGGGACGAAGAAACTGGTGATCTGCTCGTCTCGCTCAACGACAGCCTGCTGCCGCGGCTGCGGCTCAGTGTCGCCTACCAACAGCTGCGGCGCCAGGCGCAGAAGTCGCTCAACCGCGAAACTCGCCAGTGGCTCCACCGGAAGCAGGAAGATGCAAAATTTCTCCTTGCAGCGCTTCAGCAACGCAAAGTGACGATGCTCAAAGTGATGACAGCAATCGTACACCTGCAACGGCGGTTCTTCGAGGAAGGTCCTTCGGGGCTACGTCCACTCATCTACAAGGACGTTGCTGATGCAACAGGGCTGGATATTTCCACCGTCTGCCGCGTCGTGAGCGGCAAGTACGTTCAAACCGACTACGGCATCTTCGAGCTGCGCTACTTTTTCAGCGAAGCACTTATGACCGATGATGGGGAAGAAGTTTCCACGCGCGTTATCAAAGACCTGATCCGCAAGCTCATCGAGGAAGAGCCGAAAAACAACCCACTCAGCGACGATCGAATCAGCAAAGAACTCAAAAAGCGCGGGTACAACGTGGCGCGGCGAACGGTCGCCAAATACCGCGAGCAGATGAAGATCCCAATTGCTCGGCTCCGACGCGGGCTCTAACGATGGCTCTGCGCTATACCCCACCGCAGCTGACCACGGCACAGCGTCGCGCTGTCACAGAGCCAGGGCCGCTCATTGTTTCTGCCAGTGCAGGTTCGGGCAAAACACGCGTGCTAGTTGAGCGCTATGTGCGAGTACTGCTCGACGGTGGCGTTGACGTTCGCCGTGTTGTAGCGCTGACGTTCACGCGAAAAGCCGCTGCCGAAATGCTCGAGCGAGTTGCAACGCGGCTCGATCGCCTCTTTGCAGAAGCCAAGCATCCCGATGAACTGTTACAACTGCGCTCCCTCCGTGAGCGACTGGTGAGCGCAAGTATTTCCACCTTCCACAGCTACTGCAGCAGTTTGCTTCGTCGGTTCCCGATCGAGGCAAAAGTCCCGCCCGTCTTCGGTGAGCTGAGCGCTGCCGATCGTCTTCAACTGCGGCGGCGAGCAATCCGTGTGATCGTCGAACAGTGGCTCAGCAACCAACGTCGTAACGAACTCGCCGAGCTGATTCGAGTCTTTGGTGGTTCCTACCAAGCACTCGAACGCAGTCTCGAACGTATGCTGAGCAGCCCATCGCATTTGATCAGCAACTATTCGGTCCCATCGCTCCAAGACCAACTGCACAGCGTGATCGGCTCGCTAGCCATGCAGCTTGTGCACTTCTGGCAAGAGTTGCTTGGTCGGGCTGGTAGCGATGCAGCAGAAGAGTGTGCGGACGTTATCGCGTCTGCACGGCAGGTGCTCCGCGCAGGATTTGCGTTCGGCAGCGACAGCAATGACGCACTCCGACGAGCACTCGAGACATTCCACACAAAGGATGGAACACTACGCGCCAAATGGAAACGCATCGTTGACGAACGCAAGGCGCGCTCTGCAAAACAGCTGGCTGAAGCTGTTCGGCACGCGCTCGATGCTGACCTTGTAACTGAGCAGCGCGCTCAGCGAGCAGCAACGATTCTCGTTGAGCTCGCGCATGCTGCACTCGAGGTGATGGATGCCGAGAAAACCGATCTGGCAGCGTTCGAGCCGGATGACCTCCAGCGCCGTGCATTAGCGCTTCTGGACAACGATAGCGTGCGCTCAAGACTCCGCTGGGAAATCGAGCACATCCTTGTTGACGAATTCCAAGACACCGACCCGATTGAGTACGATCTTTTGCAGCGGCTTGTGCCATTGCACGATCACACAACAGACGCCCCTGAACTGTTTATCGTTGGCGATCCAAAGCAGAGCATCTACGGCTTCCGCGGAGCAGACGTCCGAGTCTTCGAGCGTGCGCGAGAAGACATCGTCGCGGCGGCTGGTGCAGGACACGACATCCACCTTCAGACGTCCTTCCGCATGACGCCGGAGCTTGTCGCGCTGGTCAATGCAGTCATGCAGAAGGCAATGCCAGAGCAGACCAGCGGCTACGAGGTCGGCTATGAAGAGCTCTGCACAGCGCGTGCCATTGAGACGTGCCCTCCCAGCTCGCTTGCGCTCCTGGTCGGGCGGGATGCAATCGCGACAGCAACGCTCGTTGCCCGGCATATTGCGCGCATCACCTCCACCGCTGAGCAGCAACGGTCAGTTTGGGATGAACGTTTGCCTGGAGCTCAAGGGAGGCAGGGTGGAGTTCGGGGTGCGCTCTACCGTGACATTGCGATCCTTGCGCGCAAAGGCTCGACGCTTGCTGCATACGTCCAGGCGCTCCGCGCTGCTGGTATTCCGTTCCGAATCGAGAGCGGTCGGGGATTCTATCAGACGCAGGAAGTGCTCGATGTGCTCTCGTTTCTGCGGCTTGTGCACAATCGTCACGACGATGTTGCGGTTGCGACATTTCTTCGGTCTCCATTTGTTGGCTTGAGCGATTCCGAGCTTGTGCAGATTGCAACACGGGGCCGGCAGCAAGCATCACTGTTTGAGCGCTTTGCCACGTTAGCTCAGAGCACCGATGCACCGCCGCGAATTGCCGCCGCCTATTCGATGCTTGCGCAGCTGCTGCCGATCGCCACTCGACTGCCTCCGACGATGCTTGTTCGCTTGCTCGTGCGTCGGACGCAGTGGTACCAAAACGTTTGGAGCTCGCCGCGCGCAGAGCAGATTATCGCGAACGTGGAAAAGTTACTCGAAGCTGCGCGGCAGTTCGAGCAGCAGGGATTCCGGAACCTGCTCGATTTTGTCGAGGAGCTCGACAGTCTCCGCCTTGTTGCCGACACTGAATCGGAAGCCGCCGTCATCAGCGACGATAACGTTGTCACGCTCATGACAATTCACGCTGCCAAAGGGCTGGAGTTCCCAATCGTGTACGTAGTCGGTGCCGAGCAGCTCACGAGCGGCCGACCAGAGCCTCTTGCGATCACAGAGGAGTTGGGGGTGACGATCGCATCGGTTGAGGGCAGGGAAACACTTGGGGGAACGCTGGCGCGGCAGATTCTTCGCCAGCGAGAGCAAGCAGAAGAGCGCCGTCTGCTCTACGTGGCATTGACGCGTGCAAAAGACCACCTCTTCATTGCAGGCACAGTCGAGCCGCCCGACTCTGATAGGACCAACAGGCCACTGCCAAGTGAGAGCTTCTTGGGAATCATTAGCCAGGCGCTGGGCATCGAGTGGGAATCCAGCTATGGCGTCCGATCGGTGCAGCTACAGGGTCTTGTCCGTGCGTTCCCAGAAGAAGCTCCGCGGCAGGTTGATGCGTCCATCGAAATCATCTACGACTTGCCAGAAGTCAGCGCCTCTGCTGGTACACCCGAGCAGCAGCCGACCGTCCCTGTGATGACCGATGCAGTTGCGAGCACAATTTGCGGGGAGATCGTCTCTGCTTCTCAACTGCTGCTCTTCGAGCAATCGCCGAAGGACTACTACCGCATCTACCGCTGTGGCTTGCCTGCGCGAGAGGACCAGTGGCAGCGTGCACTGGCACGCTTAGAGCGCGAGGAAGAGGTTGTTGGCACCCTTGCGGGGCAGATCATCCACCGCGGACTCGAATACGTGATTGCAGGGGAGCTCTCTGTTGATGCTGCGATCGAGCGTGCACTTGCCGACTATCGCAGCTCTGCGCACGAGAATCTCCGGCAGCGAGCTACCCAGGAGGTTCGAGCAACGATGGAATTTCTCGAACGGAACGGATTACTCAGCAGCACATCTGGCGCGCTCATCGAGCAACCGATCATCATGCCGCTCGGCGAGCATTTCCTCTACGGTGTGCCCGATGTGCTCATTGAAACGGCCATGGGGTGGGAGATTTGGGATTGGAAGACAAATCGTCGCGACGAGCGCTCAGCGGAAGATTGGCTTGTGTACTACCACACGCAGCTGGAAGTTTACGGACTCCTTGCAGCGTCGGCATTCCCTTTGCAAGAGCAGTTTACTGTGCGGCTCATTTTGACTCGGCCACCAGTAGCGATGGTGCATCGCACCCTCCGTCGCGCCGAGCTTGATGCAGCGCGCGCCCGGATCACGTCGCTCGTCGAGGGCATTGTCCGCACTGCTGCTGAGCCGTGCCCACTGCGTTGAGGGAATGCCGAACGTGTAGATTTGCGCACCAGTTCCCACAATCAGACACGTCGGAGTGATGAAGGTTATTGGCGTCCTCTTTGGGATGGAGCAGACATTCCCTCCAGCGCTCGTCGAGCGAATCAATAGCATGCACGAAGCGGATGTACGTGCCGAGTTCGTCAGGGTTGGAGCAATCGAGATGGATGCGCTGCTCGACTACGATGTAATCCTCGACCGGATTTCTCACGACATCCCATTCTACCGCTCGATGCTAAAAGTTGCAGCGCTTGGCGGCACAGTCGTCGTCAACAATCCCTTCTGGTGGAGCGCCGACGATAAGTTTTTCAACTACGCACTGATGACACGGATAGGTGTGCCGATTCCGCGGACCGTGCTCTTGCCGCACAAGCAGCATCCGCCGGGAACGACATCGGAGTCCATGCGCAACTTGGTGTATCCACTCGATTGGGATACAATCTTTGCGTACGTGGGATTCCCAGCGTTCTTGAAGCCACATGCAGGAGGCGGCTGGAAGCACGTCTACAAAGTACACTCGCCGGAGGAGTTCTTTGCAGCCTACGACCAAACAGGCGATCTCTGCATGGTGTTGCAGCAAGCGGTAGAGTTCACCGAATACTACCGGTGTTACTGTATCGGACGGCGATGGGTGCGCGTAATGCCCTATGAGCCGCGCAACCCGCACCACGAGCGGTATCGAGCCTCGTGGACGCCAACGATAGAGCGACTGGCGCAGATCGAGGATCTTACGCTGAAAATTTGCACAGCACTGGGCTACGACTTCAACACCGTCGAGTTTGCAGTTTCGGACGATGTCCCCTACGCGATTGATTTTCTCAACCCCGCGCCCGATGCGGAGCGAAGCTCGGTGCAGGAGGAGAACTTTGAATGGGTTGTGCAAACAACGGCGGAATATTTGGTCGAGCTTGCACGGCGGGGACGAAAAGTGCCCACGCAGTATACCTGGAGCGAATTTATCGGCAAGCGGAAACGTCCATGAGCCAACCCGTGGAGCGGCCACGACGCGTCATTGTCACCAACCGTAAGGCGCAGCATCTCTACCACATCCTGCACCGTGTGGAAGCGGGGATTGTCCTGCAGGGGAGCGAGGTGAAATCACTGCGCGAGGGTAAGGTCAATCTGACGGATGCCTATGCAGCCTTCCGCGATAAAGACAAGCTCGAGCTGTGGTTACTCAATCTGCACATTGCGCCATATTCCCATGGCTCGTATGCTAATCATCTGCCGACACGCCCGCGGAAATTGCTCTTGCACCGGCGAGAGCTTGTGCGGCTCCGCTCGATGGTTGAAGAAAAAGGAATGACCATCGTTCCGCTCCAGTTGTACTTCTCCGGCCCGTTTGTGAAGGTCGAGCTTGGTGTCGTGCGCGGGAAAAAACTCTACGATCGGCGGGAGGACATCAAAGCGCGTGACGCGGAGCGGGCGATGCGACGTGCCGCGTCATCAGAATAAAGGGCGGGCAACGGGATTCGAACCCGCGACCCCCAGAGCCACAATCTGGTGCTCTAACCAGCTGAGCTATGCCCGCCAGCGTGCGGGGCAAAAATACGGACTAACGCACCAGCGGGATCTCCAGAAGGGCACTCAGCCGAAGCCGGCGGATTTTCCGCTGCTGTCCTTGGTCGCCCGATACCACGAAGTGTTGCGCAGTAAGCTTGAGTACAACGGCGTGGTTACTATTTCGCCATAGCCGAACAATGCAGAACACCGAATCGCGAAGCTCCGGTGGGATTTCGGGGCTGGTCGAGGAGAGTTTGCTTGGACGATAGAACCATCTATCCATTCCTGGCTCGCGGAAGTAGAAGACAGCTTCTCCCCGGAAGAGCCGCCTTTCGCCGCGATCGAGGTAGATCTCAGCCGTACTATCAAGCTCGAGCGTAAAGCGACGCACGCGCAGTTCGAGTGTATCGCGCCAGCTTTTCGCTTTCGGAATCAAGCTCAAACGCAAGCGGAGGATGCGGCCGTGCACGGTATCGAGCACAATCGAGCTTCGATCGTCCTGTCGCGACCACAGCTCCTCTGGAGCATTTGCCAGGGCATAATCATACTCTTGCCCATCGCCACCAGTAAGGAAGCGGTCATCACCAGAGGCTTCATCGAGATGCTCTGGCAAAATTGTACGCTCGATGGGCTTGGGGTTTTCGACGACGGGTTCGGTAACACTGCCTGGATCGGCACAGCTCCAGAGTGCTATCGAAAGTACAGACAAGAACAACAACCGTGTCTTCATTGCTGCAATCCTAAAAACGGAACATGATTCCATACGTGATGCCCACATTCGGCGTCAGGTATGGCGTGGACTGATAGACGTACCGCATCAACGCACCTTCCAAGCCGAGCATGACACCAACCGAAGGAGCAGGGCGATATACCACACCAGCTGTTGCTCGACCGAGCAGACCGAATTCTGTTGCACCCACCCCCAGCTGCGCAAATGGCTCCCACTGGGGTCCAAGCTGTGTACGGTACTGGTAGCTGGCGACGCCCCAGAGCAATGCTGGGTACGCTTCGTAGCGTAGGCGTGTGTCTTCCTGGTAGCCGTAGAACTGCATCGCAAACGGTTCGCGGCCCACTTCGATACCGACGGCGTGGTGGTCGCTGAGCGTGTAGAAGAGCCCAACGGCACTGGTGCTCAGCGCGGAGCTGCGGTCCGGCTGCTGTGGGACGGTAACGAGCGAGCTTGTCGCTAACCCACGGAGCAGGAGTCGGAACTGAGGATAGTGCTCGTACGTGGGGAGCAGTGGCGTTTGCGCCGACTGTTCAATGGCTACGTCGCGCGGTGACTGCGATTGCTCGGAACGGCGGATTGTATATGGCGCGGCTGTAAAGCGGATTGGCTGGACATCATCCAAGAGCGCCAGCTCCTGCTGGTGCTGCGATGGTTGGACTGCGGGCGTTGTTGCTGTTGCTGGAGGAGTTGCGTGCTCTGGGGTAGCTGCGTTTGCCTCTTCTGCGCGTGCGGTGCTCGGAATACCAGGCAGATAGACTGTCCGTGTGCGGTAGACAATACGTTCAACGACCGTTGTTTCCGGTGTTGGTTGTTGGGGAGGAATTTGTTGCTGTGCAACTGGCGGAGGTGTCGGCGGAGTTGACAGCAGCGTCATTGCCAGCCATGTGAGAGCACCACCAGCAATCGCACTTGCAACCGGGAGCCAAAGCCGGCGCAAGAGACTTGCACCAATGCTTCCACCCATTCCGATGCCCAGGCCTTGGAAGATGGCCGCGGTCGTGCCGAGCGGTGGCACAAGCGCCACAAGATCATTGCGTGCTGCTCGGCGTAGAGCGAGCAGTTCGCGCATTTCCTGACGCAGGTCTGCATGCGTGGCTAGTGCGCTGAAGAGCGGCTCCTCGAGCGCGGGCTCCAGCTCGCCATCGAGATATGCCGAAAGCCATTCGGAGTATTGCTCGGTGTAGTCCATTTGATCATTCATCAGTGGTGTTCATATCCTCGGTTCGATCAGAAAAGTATGGTGCCAAAATGGCGCGGAGTTTCTGCCGCGCACGGAACGCTCGGACCCTGACTACATCCGCACTAACGCCAGTCATCGCACCAATTTCTGCGTACGAAAGTCCTTCGTACTCGTGGAGCACAAAGGCTTCGCGATATTCCAAGGGGAGTAGCTCCAGGGCGCGGGCAAGGAGCTCTGCCAGTTCATCGTTTTCATAGGGCTGCTCACGGGTAATGCTGTGGTAGTCTTCCAACTCAAGTGTCGGTCGAGCGCTCCGCTTGATGTTGAGGCAGACGTTCCGTGCAATGCGGAGGAGAAACGCCGGTACGTTGGTCATTGTCCGCGTTGGGTCAGCGGTCGAATAGAACCGCATGAACGCTTCTTGGAAGGCGTCCTTAGCGACGTCGTCATCGCCCATGATGCGGCGGCAGTAGGCATAAACCCGCGGTGCATGGCGGTGGTAGAGTTCGGTAAATGCCGCATCGCGCTCGCGCTTGGAGTAGCGCTCTGTGTCACTCATCCGCGCGTAGAGCTCGGCATCGCTCAAGGCGCCAGTATCACTCATCAAGCCAACAGGATCGGTTTGCGAATGCAATAACGAAACTACAGCCAAGGGTGTAACAGGTGTCAAAAAGTTTGGTTGCTTGTTGTTACCATTTGCTCCCAGCCCATGTTACTGCTGTCGAGCTTGGGAAATTCCCACTGGATTGTTCCACAATATGTGAGGTTGTTCGATGACACTCCGCATTGCTCTTGCTACAGCGCTGGTGCTTGCCAGTAGCGTGTTTGCTGCTGCGCCCAGCAAACCGCGTGAGTTTTCTGCCACAGGTGCATACACCGATACACCCGGGCAGTATAAGGCGCTTCTTTCATGGCTTCCGAGCGAGTGGGAGCAGGAAACAAGTCGTCCGACGGGGTATTACGTTTACCGTGCCACAGGCGCAACGGAAGACCTCTCGCAGTACAGCCGTATTGCGACAGTCCCTGCCGGCTCGCAGGATCCGCAGGTGTACACGTACACGGATCATCCGCTCGACTCCGGGACGTACTCGTACTACGTCACCGCGTACAACAGCGATGGAGAAAGCCCGCGTACGCCTATTCGCGTTGTTACTGTTCCTCCGAACTCGCCACCGAATTCCTTGCTCCGCTTTGTTTCCCAACCACCAACGAAAGGGCAGGTCGGCGTGGGGTATCGCTACCAAGCGCGCGCCGAAACGCCACTCCAAGGTGTTACGATTCGCTATCAGCTTGTCAGCGGCCCTGATGGCATGAGCATTGACCAGAGCACGGGGCTGCTTACGTGGACGCCTCAGCGTGCCGGAGAATATCGCGTCGTTATCAAGGCGACTATCGAGGTACAGGGTCAAGTGATCTCGGCGATGCAGGATTGGACGATCGTTGTCGGCCAGGAGGAAGAGCATGACGGTTGTGTCCTTGTCGAAGGCATCGTCCGTGATACCAGTGGCGAACCTGTTTCATCTGGCGTCGTGATAGCGTACCGTGCAGTGACGCGGGAAAATCAAACAGTGTGGGTGCAGGCAGGGAAAGCAGAAGTTGGAGATCTTGGGACCTTCCACCTGCGCCTTGGGGCTGGGCAGTACAAGTTTGTAACAGAAGGGCGTGGCTACCGAGCCTCGTGGTACGAAAACAGCAATACTGCCGATAGTGCGACTATCGTGACGCTTGAGTGTGGAGCAGATTCGGTCCTCGAACTGGTGTTCGTTGTCACCCCACGCGAAGCGGAGCACTTCTTCACTGTCAGCGGACGGGTAACATCGCGTGAGTCTGGCAGTGGTGTCGCTGCATGGGTGAAATTCATGGCGACGATCAATCACCACGATGAGCATGCCGATGATGACGGGCAGCAGGATCTCACCTTCACTGCCGAAACCAATGCCGAGGGATACTACGAAATCCGCTTATCGAATCGCTACACGTACATCGCACGGGCGATTCCACGCAGTGATGCGTATCTGCCGCTCTACTACGATGGTACCAGCAACATTGCTGAAGCGACTCAGATCACACTTAGCTCCAATCGCGATGGAGTAAATTTTGCATTGCCAAATCGGCCAGCGTATACCGGAGGGTTCGGCGGACAACTAGTGGACTCAGCCGGTAACGGTGTGGCAGGATGGGCAATTGCCTGCCGTATTCTGACAAATAGCAACGAGCGAGGTGATCGCATCCGGCGATTCCGTACCGTCGAGACAGATTCGTTGGGCAACTACCGCTTCAGCGGACTTGAACCGGGAGTGTACGTCGTCCTTGGAATTCCGAAGTCGCGGGACCTTGTCCCAGGGTTTTGTGTGCTCGGTGATTTCGCAACGCTCCGCTGGCGAAACGCTACCCGCATTGAAGTTGGCGATGCGATGCTCTCGGTGCAGTACGTGATCAAGCTCCGCCCGCGCGCGGGTGTGCGTGGCATTGTGCGGCTCGATGGTTGGGTTCGAGGGCGTGGCGAGCGAATCAAGATTGGCTCGGCTGAGCAGGGCGATGTTCCGGTTGCCGGTGCGCTGGTTGCCATTGTCTCAAGTGCAGGGATTGAGGGGTACGCGATTACGCAAGATGATGGCTACTACGCGATTGAGGGATTGGTGCCACTTGTAGGGCAACTCGTTGTGGACCATCCCGACTATGAATCTTCCATCAGCCAAGTTGCGATCGGCAATGGATCAACGCAATCCCAAAACGCAACCTTGGACCCAGCGTCGGTGAGCACTGTCGAACCTGATGCGCTCAGCGCCATCACAGTTGCACCAAACCCAGCATCGAACGCGGTGCATATCGAGCTCGGCACGGGTGCAGGACCTGCACGTATCGAGGTGCTTTCAGTCCTTGGCACGATCGTTGCGGCAACAGAGACAACCGAACCCCACGTTGTGCTTCCCACGGAGGCATTGAGTGCAGGTGTCTATGCAGTGCGGATCACAACTGCAGGTGGGGTGCGCACACAGCCACTTGTCATCGTGCGCTAACAGGTGCGACAGCGACACGCGTTTCATGGTACCCTCACACGAGCGCCGCGTTGGGAAACGCGGCGCTCTTTGTTTTTGAATGCTTGTGTGTACCGAGGTTATGTGGTGATCGTCACGAGCGTGTGCTCGAGGACTGTCAGCGCATCGAGCGAGGTGGTCTTCAGTTGCACATCGGCAGAGTGGAGTGCGTCGAGCGCGCGTTCGATCTCGGCTGGTGTGTACTGGTTGAGCGCGGCTACGTATTCGGGCACAAAAAACGGCGAAACTCCAACGGCACGCCCTAATTCGCTATAGTTCGGCGTCGTAGCCCGTAGCTCAGAAAGCCGCCAGAGAATGAGAAAGTAACGTGCGAGCATCGTTACGATGAGCAGATCCTGCCGCTCAGTGCGTACCATGTAGTGCAAGATCGAGAGCGCGCGGGCACGGTCCTTCTGCCCAAGTGCCCTCTGCAATTCGAAGATGTTGTACACGCGCGAAGCACCGGCAACAGCTAAGACGTGCTCCCGTGTGATGCGACGCTGGGAGCCTGCGTAGAGTATCGTCTTGGCAACTTCATTGGCCAAATCCCGAAGCGATGGTCCCGTCTGCACAACGAGGTATTCGGCGGCCTCGGGTGTGCAGTCGTAGCCATACTGTTTGAAACGTTCGATGACCCATTCAGGAATGCGGCGTTCGGGAAGACGCGGCATCTCCAGCCATGCAGCATGCGTAAGGAGTGCGTTATACGGGAATCGCAGCTTTGCAAGCTTCGCCTCTGCCTTCGAACGTTGCTTCGGATTCGATAGCGCTGCAGCGATGCCCTTCAGCTCTTCGCTCACGACGCGACCATCCGTTGCCATGAGAACGAGAACTGTTGCAGGGGATGGTGACGCCAAGTACTGCAACCAGAGTGCCTGCTCCGCGCTGTTTTTTTTGCCAACTGCCGTCCGATCGAAGCGTCGCACGGTGATCAGTCGCTGCGTGCTCGCCATCGGAAAGGCCTCGGCGCGGCGGACAATCTGCTCGATGGAGAGTTCCTCGCCGTCGAGCAGTTCAATGTCCACCGGATCGGTTCCTTCCTGGCGCATGCGTTCGGCAATCGCGGCAGCTGCCTCTTCGACCAAGAACTCTTCTTCGCCAAAAAAGAAGATGACGCGCGGTAACTGTTTCGCACGGAGAAGCCCGTGCAGTGATTCGACCAGCATCGGGTGACGGATGAAGTGCGACTGCGCAGCGAAGATAGAAAGGGGTGTTGAAATTTCACACCCGGATTTCGTAAATCGCAACGTTGTCGAATGTGGAGGATAGCCAATGGTCCTCGTCTCACTTGTTTCTGCTGTTGTGCTCGCACTGGCGCCATCAGATCAACCCCGCTGGGAGCGCTACATCGAAACTGCTCGTCCCTCGGCGGTTGAGCGCAACCCCAGTATCCCGCCAGTCCTGCTTGCGCAGCGATTCTTCGAGACAGACTTCCTCAATGTGAACCTCATCGAGCCAGAGCAAGATAATTCCCCAATGCAGAACGAATCGAGTATTGCAGTCAATCCGCTCAATCGGCGGCAGCTGATTGCATCGGCGGTAGATTATCGCTCCGGCCAATCAGCGTGGGTGTATGTTTCCAGCGACGGTGGTCGCTCGTGGCAGAACATCCTGCTGGGGAAGCCGAACATTCCGGGATTTACCGCTGGCAACGATCCGTCGGTCGCGTGGGGGCCTGATGGCACTGCATACGTTGTCTATGGCGGATTCAATCGCTCCACGCCCCCAAGCGGTGAAAACGGCGTCTTCCTTGCCCGCTCGACCGATGGTGGGCGATCGTGGCAGGCGCACATTCCCATCATTCTCCACACCGGCACCATGACGGCTGATTCCACCTTCGAGGACAAGTACTACATCACGGTTGACCACGCGGGAAGCTCTCCCTACCGGGGCAGGCTCTACGTTCCGTGGAAGCGGGTCATTGATCGGGATTCTTCGACGCAGATTGTCGTAACCTGGTCCGACGACCGCGGTATGAGCTGGCATCCGCCTGTTCGCGTCGGCCCTGTGCTTCCGGGAACGTCGCTTGATACAACCTTTGGGCAGAGTTTCCCCTTGGCAGCGACCGGACCAAATGGGGAAGTCTACGTGGTCTGGAATTCCGGCACGCAGCGCGGCATTGGCTTTGCCCGCTCGACTGATGGCGGGCGCTCGTGGTCAGAGCCGCGCATTGTGCACACCTACCAGTGGATGGGCGAGACGAAGTTCACCGGCACCCAGTACAACCACACGCTCAAAGGCGGCACACGTGCGGAAACGTACCCTGTGCTTGTGGTCGATACCGTTCCTGGTTCGCCGCGTCGTGGCTGGCTCTACCTTGCGTGGGCTGCCGATCGGGTGCCGAACGTGTACTTTTCTCGCTCGACTGATGGCGGGCGTACGTGGTCAACGCCGAAGATTGTTCACCGCGATACCAGCGGCGATCAGTTCTGGCAGTGGCTTGCGCTCGATGGCACAACGGGGGACCTTGCGCTGATGTGGCTCGATAGCCGCGACGACCCTGATAACCGCTACTCGCGCGTGTACGTTGCCTATTCCAGCGATGGCGGCGATACGTGGTGGGAGCGTCCCGTCAGCGATACCGCGTTCGATATTCGGCGCAACCCCTTCGTTGGTGGAGGTCTTTCGGGGGTGTTTGCCGGTGACTACAATGGCTGTGCCTTCTTCGATGGCACTATCTACCCCTCGAGCGTTGATATGCGGAATGCCGAGCAGAACATCTTCGATAGCGATGTGTACTCTGCGCCCATCGCAGTGCGAGCGCCTGCTCCGGTCCGGAACTTTCGCGCAACAACAGTCGCCGACGATCCCCGACGTATCGAGCTTTCGTGGCAACCGCCGGTGGAGCGGAGCTTTGGGCAGCCTCTCAACCCGAACGAATATCGGATCATCCTCCTGCGCAACGATTCGCTCATCGCGACGCTCCCCGGAGGCACTGCTACGTACACGGACCGCGACTTGCCGCCCTACACGGTACATCGCTATACCGCAATCACCGTCGCAGGCAGCGATAGTTCTGCGCCCCGCTGGGCAACGGGGTACGCTGGCGGTGCACGCAAGCCCGCAGCAGCGACGATCCTTCAAGTCTGGAACGGCCGCCAACCGACGCTCGACGCGACAGCCCGCATTCAACTGCCAGCGCGACGTGCCGATGGGATCACGCCGCTGGTCAATCTTGCGCGCGTTGCACTGCTGCTCGATGGCAGAGAGCAAACGCTGGCCCCCTTGAGTCCTGGCGACACAGGTTCGATCGTGGATATTCCCTTCGCTGCGCCAGAGCGTGGCTATTGGCGAGTGCAAGTCTGCGTCCTCGATGCAGAAGGCAATCGAAGCGATACCAGCGCTGCATTTATCGCATACATCGGGCCGGTGGAGGCACGCTATAGCGATGCCTTCGACGATACGACAATGCGACGGTACCGTGTCGGTGGGGGCTGGGCGCTGACTGATGAGTTTGCGTTTTCTCCTCCCCGAAGCTTGACGGAGTCACCCGGCCGCGTGTATGCGCCGAGCCAGCGAGATACGCTGCTGCTATTCCCCATCCGCGTCGAGCGCGACACGCTGACGATTGCCTTCATGACGGCGGCGTTGGTCGAGGAGCGCGATAGTGCCGTGGTCGAAGTGAGCACCGATGGCAACGTTTGGCAGCGTGTCCTTTCACTGAATCGGTCGCTCTACCCAGAGTGGAGCGATGGCATCCGCAGTCCGGCTGATTGGAAGCTGGCCACTGTGCGTGTTCCGGTGCCGTCGGCGCCGACGGACGTCTTGGTGCGCTTTCGCTTCCGTTCGAACCTCTCCGTTCAAGATGATGGGTGGTTCATTGATGATCTTGTGATCGAGGGTAGTTCGGAGTTGAGCGTCGAGTCGTCTGCTGCGAGCGTTATGCTTTATCCGAACCCGACGAGTGGGATTGTCTTTGTGCAGGATGTGCCCGAGGATGCTACTGTCGAGGTCTTCTCGCCGCTGGGAGAGCGCATTGCGCTACCGAACGTCGAGCGTGTTGGCTCTACACGCATACTCGACTTTGGTACGCTTGCACGAGGGGTGTACACCATTCGTCTTGTTATGCGCAGCAACGTTGAGGTGCTGCGATGTGTTCACCTTGGGCAGTGGTAGCAGGAGGAGATGTTGCTGCGCTCGCCGGAATGCTTGGTAGTGCGGCGCAAATCACTGTAATCGAGGAGTTCAAGCCGAACGCGATGATCGTGGAACGTTGCAGCGTGTGCAGACGGAGGAGTGCAGAAAGAGCTGCGTTTATTTTTGCCTGGGTAGTATCCACCCTGCTTGCACCGTGTGACACTGTTGGCAATCGCAGTACAAACGATGGTGTACGTTCGGCAGTAAGATGAATTAATCGTGAGGAATCTCTTGTGTGTCTTCTGCAAGCGAGAGATGTACAGCGTCCCCGATGCTGAACCGGCTGTTCGTTCTCCTCTCCATACGCCTACAATTGTAACGACGACAGACCCAGCATGGCTACACAGCGATATTCGGTAACGCCGCATCCAATCGAAACCATTTTGACGTGGGTCAAATCGGGAGAGATCGCCATCCCGGAGATTCAGCGTCCGTTTGTCTGGGATACAAGCAAGGTTCGTAACCTCCTCGATTCTCTCTACCAGGGCTATCCGGTGGGCTACCTCATTACGTGGCGAAACCCAACGGTCAAGCTCAAGGATGGCACCTTATCAGCGGGCAAACGCATCTTGATCGACGGGCAGCAGCGGGTCACTGCGCTCATGGCAGCGCTTCTCGGTCGTGAAGTGCTAACGAAAGACTACGAAACAGTCCGCATCCGGATTGCCTTCCACCCACAAGAAGAGCGCTTCGAAGTCTCCAATCCTGCCATTCGCAAGGATGTTGCTTGGCTGCCAGACATCGCTGAAGTGTTCGAGCCAACTACAAGTCTTTTCCAGCTCGTCAGCGACTACTGCGCGAAGAATCCGGGAGTGTCGCAGGACGCCGTCTTTACCACCATTGAAAAACTCCGCAAGATTATCAACAACCATGTTGGAGTTATCGAGCTTGCCGGGGACCTCGATATCGAGACCGTCACCGAAATCTTTATCCGCGTAAACTCGGCTGGCATGGAGCTTTCCCAAGCAGACTTTGCCATGTCCAAAATCGCGGTCAATGAGACCTACGGTGGCAATCTCCTTCGCAGGGCGATTGACTACTTCTGCCATCTCGCCGTTGCGCCTGAGTTTCTGGAGACCATCGAAAAAAATGACAAAGAATTCGCGTCCTCTGAGTTTTTCCACCAGATGCGGTGGCTCAGAGATGTCAACGACGACCTCTACGATCCAACCTACACCGACATGCTGCGTGTGGCATTTACATCGGAGTTCAAGCGCGGCAGGCTGCAAGACTTGGTGGCGCTGCTATCGGGCCGGAATTTCGAGACCAAGGAGTATGAGGAAGCGATCGCTGAAGAATCCTTCCGCCGTCTCAAAAAGGGCATCCTCGCCTTCATCAACCAGACGCACTTTGAGCGGTTCACCATGATTCTCCGCTCGGCCGGCTTCGTAACGAGCGACGTAATTGGTGGTCACAACGCGATCAACTTCGCCTATATCCTCTACCTGCGTGGACGAGCCGAAGGGATGCCACCGGCTGATCTTGAACGGCTTGTACGGCGCTGGTACGCCATGTCAGTGTTGCGCGGGCGTTATACCAGCAGCCCTGATTCGGCCTTCGACTTCGATATCCGTCAAATCGAGGAGCGAGGCCTGGCCAGCTATTGCGAATCGGTCATCGAAAATGAACTTCCTGATAGCTTCTGGACTGGGATGCTTCCGCAGCTGATGGATACTTCATCTGCCCAGAGCCCGTACTTCCTCGCGTATCAGGCTGCGCAGGTGAAGCTCGGCGACAAAGGGTTTCTGTCGCGTGATATTACCGTGCGCGACCTGCTGATGAATCGCAGCGATGTGCATCACGTCTATCCGAAGAACTATTTGAAGGCGCAGGGCTTTTCCCGCGGGCGGTACAATCAGATCGCCAACTTCGTGCTCGCGCAAAGTGAAATCAATATCGCCATTGGTGACAAGCCGCCGCAGCGGTACTTCGAAGAGCTCGTCGAGCAATGTAGCGGTGGCAAGAAAAAGTACGGTGGTATCACTGACATGTCAGAACTCAGGGCAAATCTGCGCATGCACTCTCTGCCCGAATCGTTGCTCGACGGGGAGATCCCGCCATACTACGAATTTTTGGAAAGACGTCGGTCCCTTATGGCACAGAAGATCAAAACGTGGTTTGAATCACTGTGATGAGTACACGAAAGCCCCTTCCACACGGAATATCCTGTTGCAGTGAACGGCATGCTGCCGCACATCCACCGCAAACCCATATCAACCCTGGCAACTCCGGTTATGGGAAGACGCGCAATGCCTGAACTTGAGAATCCTAACCGCACGTCACTTAGCAGTCAGGTAAGCACCACTACTCGACTCGCACCGCCAACGCGCGATACCCAGCACCACACGCTTGCTTGACATTCGCACGCTCGCACGAGGTGCGGGCTACGTTCGTCTTGTCACGTGCAGCAACGTTGAGGTGCTGCGATGTGTTCACCTTGGGCAGTGGTAGCCATGGAAGAGCGTACCGAGCTTGTTACGACGCTTGGTGATGAAGAGCTCATCGCCGAGATTGCCCGCCTCAAGCGCGAGAAGAATGCGGTAATCTTGGCGCACTACTACCAGTACTCGGAAATCCAGGATTTAGCCGACTTCATCGGCGATAGCCTCGAACTCTCCCGCCGAGCGCAGGAAACGACCGCCGACGTGATTGTCTTCTGCGGCGTCCACTTCATGGCAGAGACGGCGAAAATTCTCAACCCCAGCAAACGAGTGCTCATCCCAGACGTCAATGCAGGATGCTCGCTCGCCGAGAGTGCTCCAGCCGAAGAATATCGCCGAGTGCGCGAGGAACTCCGCCAACAGTACCCCAACCATGTTGCGATAACCTACATCAACTGCAGCGCAGAAGTCAAAGCACTCAGCGACATCATCTGCACAAGCAGCAACGCCGAGCGTATCATCCGCAGTGTGCCGGACGATGTGCCAATCCTCTTTGCTCCTGATCGCAACTTAGGCAAATACCTGCAACGGAAGACCGGCCGGCCGATGATTCTCTGGAATGGTACGTGCATCGTCCACCAAAGCTTCAGTATTCGCCGCATCGAAGAGCAACTTGCCGAGCATCCCGACGCCGAACTCATCGCCCATCCAGAATGCGAGGATGTCGTCCTCGAGCGTGCGGACTTTATTGGCTCGACCAGCGCTCTGCTCCGCTATGTCGCCACCTCGCCGCGGCAGACGTTCATCGTCGCCACTGAGCCGGGGATCATCCACCAAATGGAAAAGGCAGCGCCATCGAAGCGGCTGATTGCCGCACTCCCAGAGCAAGAAGGCTGCCGGTGCAGCGAGTGCCCCTACATGAAGCTCAACACGCTCGAAAAGCTCTATCGCTGCCTCCTGACCGGGGAACCGGAAGTGCGGCTCGATCCCGACCTCATCGAGCGCGCCCGACGTCCACTGGAGCGTATGCTGGAGCTCTCGAAGCCATGAGCGCTGCGCGTTGACGCAGAGCAAGCCACGCCAGCATCCGTGACCTCAACGTCCGGCTGCCGCATCGCGAAAGGAGAGGTGCGCTCTACATCAACGGTTCATCCCCACCGACATTCCATGTACATTCTCCCTGCGTTTCCTAAGTGATTCGCACGTGCCGGCATTTGCTCTAGGGCAGTGGGACCTGGGGGATTCGAACCCCCAACCAACGGATTATGAGTCCGCTGCTCTGACCGTTGAGCTAAGGTCCCATCCAGCGATTGGCCTGCTACTCGCTGCGGAACAGACCGATGAACACACCAAAACCCACAACAAAGCCACGTGCGGTAAGGCCCGATGGGACGTTGTTGACCGTCGTGATGCTGTTTTCTTGCCATGTGCCCATTGCGGTGACGCTGTAGCCTCCCCATGCACGAACAGCTGCGTACCCACTGACCGCATACTCGACAGCAAGTGTCGGGCGCACCAGCCAGAACGGTGCCGCAAGTGTACTGGTGACAGCCCGTCCTAAGTTACCGTTGGCGTTGGGCCAGTCGGCGCTGCTTGGGCCGCTGGTATGCTCGAACTGGAGCGTCCCTCGGCCGAGATATACCCCAGGCGCCACAATGAGCCCTCGCAGGAGAGGGAAGGCGTAGTCAAGTTGCAGCGCTGCGCTCGAAAGCGAGAGTGCAGCTCGATGCTGGCTGCCTCCCATGCTTTCCGTGTGCGTTTGCGAGCCGCTGAGTGCCTCGAATCCAACCCGGAGGTTGCCAACCAAGCTCAACGTCAGAAATGCATTGATGCCGCTGGTGAAAATGGGTGCCGTGTAGTCGCCGTGCATCGCGTACGGCATGACAAGATTGGTGCTAATATCCTTGGCAGGGTAGAACCAAAAACCGCCGACGTACCCTGCACCGATGCCGAAGTATGCCGAGCTGGATTGTTTATCCTGCAGCTCCTCGAACGTGATTTCACCGAGCTGGTCGCCGCCCTGCTGAGCCAGGACCGATCCAGCAAGGAAAAAGCCAATGGCAGTCGCCGCCAGAAGATGTCGCATGATGTCTTCACTGCAAGTGTGAGTTGATACCACAAAACTACGGCGCCACAAGCCGCACAGCCTCGTAGATGAGCAGCTTCAAGTACGCTGTCTCGGGCATGGGAGCATAGATCGGATGGCAAGGGGACTGCATTCCCCGTGCGATGAGCCGAATGCGGCACCCAGCGCGCTGCGCCTCGCGGGCGACGACATCAGCGAGCATCGCCTCGCTGATATGGTGCGAACAGCTTGCTGTCACGAGAATACCGCCATCGCCGAGTAACTGCAGCGCTCGGCGATTGATCTCCGCATAGCCGCGGAGAGCGCTCGGGATGTGCTGCTTGGTCTTGGCGAACGCGGGCGGATCGAGAATAACCATATCCCACTGCTCCCTTCGAGCAACTGCGGCTTTCAGAAACTCAAAGACATCTGCCTGGACGAATCGGCAGCGATCGGCAACACCGTTGAGTGCAGCGTTGCGTTGCGCCAAGGCAAGTGCGGCATCGGAGCTATCAACGCCGACCACCTCGGTAGCGCCACTCTGAGCGCAGTGCAGGGCAAAGCCGCCCTGGTGCGTGAAGCAATCGAGCACCCGTCGCCCGCGGGCAAAACGCGCAACGAGCTCGTAGTTCGCACGCTGATCGAGGTAGAGCCCTGTCTTTTGCCCACCGAGGATGTCCACGTGCATGCGAATGCTCCCAATGGCAAGCTCGATGCGATCGGGCACGCTTCCCCAGAGAATCGCTTCCTGCCGTGGCAGCCCTTCTTTCTCACGAAGAACGGAATCATTTTTTGCTACAATTCCGCGTACCGAAGGGAGCACCTGCCGTATCGCCGAAATGATCAGTGACGAGCGGCGGTCCATGCCAGCTGAAAGGTACTGCACCGCAACGACATCCCCATAGCGGTCCACGACAAGGCCAGGGAGGAAATCTGCCTCACCAAAGGCAAGCCGGTACACGGTGCTCTCGCCGTAGAACGCGCGTCGGAGTGTCAGCGCACGCTCCAGGCGGGCAACGAAAAAATCTTCGTTGACTGCGTTATCCCAGAGCAGCAGCCGAACGGCAATCTTGCTTGTTGGGTGGTAGAACCCGATGCCGAGATTGTAGCCATACGACGTCTCCACGCGGACGAGCGATCCAGCCTCGAGCGAAGGAAGTGGTGGCTCGAGTTCATCGTGGTACACCCACAGATGTCCGTGACGGATGCGATGGTGCTCGCCGGGGCGAAGTCGAAGCAGGGGAAGCTCATTCATGCTGCAAAACTACCGGCGCGTGCGATGGAAGGATGGCAAAGCATCCAGTGCTTAGTTCCCCTGCCGCACTGAGCGGATGCTGCCAACAGCTGCAAACGCAAGCATCAGTACAACGGCAGCGGTAACGACATGGCCAAACGTTACTGAGCCGGTGAGCATCCGACCGAATGCTCCAATGGCTGTTGGAGCAGTCACAGCAAGCAGCGTAACGTTGATACCCAGCGCGATGCTCCGCATACGTCGGCTATCAGAGCTGGATACAGAGAGCACCGCCAATGCAAATTGCAGCAACCCGCCCACGATCGCCGCAAGGAGAACGGTCAGCGGCACAAACGGTTGCTCTTCGATTGGTGCACGCTCAAGACCAGTAAACGCCATTCCCCCAAGGAGCACAAGCAGAAAGCCTCTGGCCAGGTGCGTGCGAATCATCGTTCGGTCGTGTTTGGTTTGTGCAGGTAGATGTGCGATATTTGCACCGGTTGTTGGACGCTTCAATGGGCAAAACTATGAAGACGCTCGGCGTTGCTCTCCTGTTGATCGTAGTAGCAGTTGGCTGTAGTGAGTCCCCGACGGAGTACGTTGCGGAAGAATTCACCGTTTCCCAAATCGCTCGCCAGCCCGGCTATGCCTGGTTTCTCCAGGAAAAGGACAGCTACCAGCCCGATCCCGCGCTTGTTGCGCAGATCCAAGCAAAGCTCGGCTCGCTCGATTCTTGTTACCTTTTCGTCAATCCTTCCTGTAGCTGCAACGGAACGCAGAAGCACTTCCCGCACTTTGTTCGCTGCATGGAGCTCGCTGGCTTCAGCGATAGTAAGATTGCGATCATTTCGATGCGCACAGCCTCGACCAAGCATGCGTACGTGGCGCGGTTCCACGTGCAGCGATTGCCAACGTTTTTCTTGGTGCTCAGTGGGGGGAGCACTCGCACGATTGAGCCTCCCGATGATCCGAACGCACGAATCGAAGAGCTCATTGTCCAAGCATTGAACGGGCAATGAACATGCAGCAGTACTGGCTCGTCAAGAGCGACCCAGAAGAGTATTCGCTCGCCGATTTAGAGCGCGAGGGCACGACTGCATGGACAGGTGTGCGGAACTACCAAGCGCGCAACTATCTCCGCCAGATGCGGGTCGGCGATCGCGTCGTCGTGTACCATAGCGGCGACGAGCGAGCAGCAGTGGGAGTTGCCCGCGTTGCGAAGGCGGCATATCCTGACCCGACGGCAGAAGGGGATTGGGACTGCGTTGATCTTTCCTTTGAGCGCTGGTTCGGCCGCCCTGTATCGCTTGCGACGATCAAAGCGACACCAGCGCTTGGCTCGATGGTGCTGCTTAGGCAAGCGCGCCTGTCGGTTATGCCTCTGACGGCGGAAGAATATCGAGCGTTGCTCGATCTGGCCAAGGGGTAGCAGCCTCTGGCGGTGTCCAGATACGTGCAACGCTGCCGCCAGAAAGCTCGACGATCATGTCGGCGTCGGCGACTGAAGCAGGGCGATGCGCAATCGTCAGGACGGTAACGTCTCGGCAGGCATGGCGCAGCGTGTGACGAATCGCAGCATCACTGAGCACGTCAATACTCGCGGTTGCCTCGTCGAGCACGATTACTTTCGCGTTGACCAGCAGCGCCCGTGCAAGGCAGAGAAGCTGGCGTTGCCCTTGGCTAAGATTGCCGCCTTGCTCGCCGATCGGGGCATCAAGCCCGCCCATCGCCTCGATTGTATCGGACAGACCAACCATCTCCAGCGCGTGCCACAGTTGCCGATCCGAGCAGCGCCCCCACCGATCGAGATTGCTCCGAATTGTGCCGAGCAGAAGAATTGGATCCTGCGGAACAACGCTGAGTGCAGTCCGAAGCCGCTCAAGCGGAATGCGACAGTGCTCGATTCCACCGATGAGAACGCGTCCGCGCTCTGGTTCGACAAATCGGAAGAGCGCCTGGAAGAGCGTGCTTTTCCCAGAGCCTGTTCGCCCAACGATTCCAACGTGCGCGCCAGCAGGAATCTCGATGCTCACGTCGCGGAGAACCCACGGCAAGTGCGGTGCATAGCGCACCCAGACGCGGTCGAATGTGATCGCTGCGCCACGATCGGTGGAGGAAGGCGTATCAATCCACGGCGCTGATGGTTGGAGCGGAGGCGGGCAGGTTACGTCCGGTTCTGGCTGGACGCTCCCAAGTGCGTGGACACGTTCGAGCGAGGTCATGCGCGACTCGACTTCGCTGAAGGCGCGCACGCACCAGTTCAAGTTTCCCCAGAATGTGATCGTGTACGTGAGCACAACGCCGGCGATGCCCGCGCTCAGCGAGCCGCTTGCGACCATCGCTACCAGAACGATCGCCGTTACCAACGCAATGACACTGCTGACCAGCGGTGCGCGTGCCGAGAACCAACGGTTGATCAAAATGTTGCTCCAGTACATCCGCAGGTAGTGGCGCATTGCACGATCGAATCGGTCCAGGAATGACCGCTGCTGCGCAAATGCTCGAATCGTGAGCAGACCGCTGAGCGTCTCCTTGAACAAGGCATAGCGCGGGGAGCGCGCAATGCTCTCGAATCGTTTGGCTTCGCGAGCAACACGGCGGTAGTCGCGCTGGATGCGGTAGTACACCACCAGTGCTGGCGCCGAAATCAGCAACACCAGCGGAGCAACTGCTGCGATGAGCACGAGTGTTCCGAGCATTGCTGCAAAGGAACGGACTGCGCTTTCGAAGTTCCAGGCAAGTTCGTCGTCAATTGCTTGGGTATCGCGCGCAAACCGATTGAGGATGCGTCCGCTGGGGGTTGAATCAAACAGCCGCAGTGGGGCGCGGAGCACAGCGCGGAGCATGCGCTCGTGAATTCGGGCGCTTGCGACAAGTGCCCGCTCCATCCACACGCGACGTTCGGCGTAGTGCGCTGCGAGCGAGACAAGCCCTAATGCCGCGTAGATGCCGAGCACTATCCAGGGAGCGTTCTGTCCGCTTTTGCCGAGCCAGAGACTTTGCAGCATTGGCAGCGCGACGATCGCAATTCCAAGCAGCGCCATCCCACCCAGGATGAGTGCTGTCTGTGCGGGCGTTCTACCGCCGAACAAACGCAGATAGTACCAGAACAGCTCCGCTTTGACAACCCCGACGGCACGATCCTCTTCTTCGACAAGCTTCCCGTTCCACCGATGCTCTGGAGAGACCACGGCAGCGCCTGTCTGCAGTGGCTGTTGGTGCGGCTGTTGGGTCTGGCGGTACTCCTCGATGAGTCTCTGGAAGCTGGCGGAGCGCTCGAGTAGTTCTGCGAAGGTGCCGACTGCTTCGATGCTGCCATTGGCGTTGAGCACGACGATTCGGTCGAAACGTCGCAGATGCTCCAAGCGGTGCGTTGTGACGATGCGTGTAATTGCATGCCACCGTCCGAAGAGCAAGTGCTCGACAAGGTGTGCTTCGGTACGCGGATCTACCGCGGCGAGCGGATCGTCGAGTAGAACGACGTTCGGCTGGGCTGCAGCAGCCCGTGCGAGCGCGATCCGCATTTTCTGACCGCCGGAGAGCGTAACGCCGCGTTCGCCGATCTCGGTTTCCAAGCCTGCTGGAAGTGCCGCAAGATCTTCAGCCAGCGCAGCGTCGCGGATGATTGCCTCAAGCTCGGCTTCGTCCAAAGCGTTGCCGAAGAGGATGTTCTCGCGAACGGTTGCGTTGAGGATGAACGGCTCTTGCGCAACATACGCGATGCGGGGCAGACAGGGCGTGCCGTCGCTGGACTGCCACTCGATGCGTCCTTCAGCTGCTACTTCGCCCAAGAGCGCATGGAGGAGCGTGGTCTTGCCGCTCCCGACGGGGCCGACGATTGCAATTGCGCTCCCTTGCTCGACGTGGAGCGAGATGGAATCAAGCGCACGCGTACCCTCGTCGTAGTGGACTGAAACGTTCTCCAGGCAGAGAGCAGGCGCAGCCGTACACGGTGCCGCTTCGGTCGGATGGTTTGGGATAGCTGGCAGCTGGAAGAATTCACCGAGACGTTCTGCAGCGACGTAGGCATGTGCGGTGTTCTTGATAAAGTGCGGCAGGTGACCGACGGGGCCTTCCAGTTGCATCAGCACCAGCAGCGTTGGGAAGACCACGGCAGCGCTCAGCTCCCCCCCGACAAGCACATACACACCAAAACCGATGAGCGCAACGATCGTCGTTGATGCCAAGAAGAAGACCGTGCTCAGCGCTTCGTTCTGCACAAGGCGGCGAGCAGCAGCGAGTTCATTTTGGCGCAGCGAGCTGATTTCGCGTTCGATTGGGCGTTCCCAGGCAAAGTACTTGACCAAGCGAATTGCACTCAAGACTTGCGAGACCAGCGAGACGCGCTTGTCGCGCCAAGTCCAGAGTTCGTTGTCGGTTCGTGCGAAGCGGCGCGCTGCTGTGTGGGAGAGCGGAACAAGCACCACGAGTGCAGCGATTGCAGCCAGTGCAGCGACGCCAAGGATCGAACCGAGGACTGCAAGGCTTCCTCCAATCAAGAGGAGGCTCGAGAGCATCTCTGGCAGGGTGAACGAAAGCTCCGCGATGCCCTCACTATCGCTTGCCATGTGGTTGACGATATCGCCCGTATGGCGTCGCTGGAGTGCTCGGCGGTCGAGCGCGAGTGCATGACGGTAGATACGCATGTTGAGACCCCCGCTGATGCGCGCATAGGTCCAGAGTGCGTTGTAGTAGTAGTGCTGAATGCCGACGCCATCGGCAGCAACAGTGAGTGCAAGTGCGATGCCGAGCGCGAGTGTGGGTGCGATTGCTGTGGCGCCTTGTTGCAGAAGTGTGAGGTGTTCCAGCAATACGCGGAGCAGCAGCGGCGCTGCGAGCACAAGCGGAAGTCGCCCAAGGCTGAGTGCGAGTGCTCGGCGGGAGGGCGTGCCGGCGGACCGAAAGCACTGCCAGAGCGCTCGCCAGGGGGAGCGCCAATCCACCGAGCCAAGCATCTGCTCAGCTTCAGCCGGGTCGAGCCGCCTGTCGAAGGGGAGCATGTCGTCAGGCGTGACAGCGCGTCTGCGCCCGGTGGCAATGATCGGTGCTGCGTGGGTGAAAAGGAGTCTGCCGATGTGCATCGAATAAACGAGGAATTGAGCTATAGGCCGATAAGTGACGAATAAGTACCAAGGGCAGGTGTACCCCACGCACCATCAACGCGGCTGAGCAGGAATAATCCTCTCCCACTTGATGCTGCCATCGGCACCGAAGACGCGGATTCGGAGCTGACGGCGAGTTGCCGGTCCCTCGACGTCAATCGTTGCGAAGTTGCGCTCCATCACAAGTGTTCCCTCGACTCGCAGCGTGTTCGGCTCGCTGGCAGCATTGACGTTAGGGGAAGAAGTCAGCGGCGATACCGTCAAGTCGTAGAGCACAAGACTATCGCCCTCGGCGTAGCGACTCAGCTCTGTGTGGTGGCGATCGCCGGTCAGGAATATGACATTGCGAATACCTTCACGCCGAATTGCCTCGATCAAGCGCTGACGCTCGTCTGGATACGTAGCGTAGTTCTCAAACCGTGCAACGGGATTGAGCACCTGCCCGCCGACACAGACGAACTTGAACGTTGCCGTCGAATAGACCAAGTTGTCAATGAGCCACTGGAGTTGCTGCTCGCCAAGGTAGCTGCGTTCGCCGGTTTTGCGATTGTTCGGGCTACGCCACCAGCGATCGTCGAGCAGGAAAAAATCGCAATCGCCCCACGAGAACTTGGTCGTGATGCCGCCATCGGAGAACGCTGCCGGCGGATTGGCCCAGAAGAGATCGAACGCACGGCGTGTTTGGAGCTTATTCCAAAAGCTGCGGTCGGCATCGTTAGGGCCGTAGTCGTGGTCATCCCAGATCGCAATGTTCGAGCTTGCAGCAAACAATGGCTGGAGCTCCTTGATTGCGCGGTCGTGCGTGTAACGGTGAAGTATTCCGGTCCACGTGTTCCAGTCTGGCTCGCGCAGGTACACGTTGTCGCCGAGCCAGAGGAAAAAGTACGGCTGCTCTGCTGCGATTGCGCGGAAAATCTCGTAGTTCCCACCGTATGGCCTACCCGGCCGGTCGTAGGGTGGATCGTTGATGTACGCACATGAACCGAGCGCGAAACGAAATGCTGGCGGGTCGGTTCGCCATTGCCAGAGCGGTGGAGTGCGGAAGAGCATCGGGTACGGGCGTTCGATGCGGCGGCCGTCGAGATACACCTCGTAGCGGTACACACGGCCCGGCTGGACGCTATCGGCTACAAGGTGCGCAGTGAAGCCGTCTTCGCGTTTGGTTGCTTGCGGCTGGGTCCAATACCAACGCAGCGATTCGGCGGTGTCGGAGTAGCGGATCGCAACCTGCGTCGGAGCAGTCGTCTGCACCCACACATGGACTTCGCGCATATCTGCAAAGCCCACCATCGGGCCGGCATTGATGGATGCTTGGGCAAGGAGAATGCCCCAGCTGAGTGCGAACAGAATTACTACGCGAACCAGGAGCATGAGCAATCGCAGAACGCCACGACCGATGCAAAAATGCAGTCGAAAAGTTATCCTGCCGTTACCACGCTGACTGGGGGAGGGAAGTATGAAGGAGCCACTGTCGTACTCCGCACTCAGCGAGCCGCAGTGGCTGGCGTGACATCACAACTATCATGCCAAATGGCAGGTTCTGCGCAGCAAAAAAATATTTTGTTTGTTTTGTTTGTAACGATGTAACGATTTGCGTTTTACTTTGCGCGCGTGAGTTCACGGTATGTTCCACAATCACTGATGGAGGCCGCCATGGCTACACACTGCACTGCACGTCGCAGGGCTTCTCTTCTCTTCTCTTCTCTTCGCACTGATCGCGATGCAGGCACCGGTGCCACTGGCTGCACAAGATTCACTACCTCGTGAGTTGGCTACTCTCCCCTGCGCAGGGTTGATCAGTAATCCATGCACGACACCTTGGAGGTGCGAAACGCAACAAATCCTCTTGCAAGATGGGATTGACTGCTTGGTTGAGGTTCATTACTGTCGCCGAGAGTGTCAGGGACAAGTTGAGTTCTACATTGATTGGCAACAAACACACCTCATAGGTGGATGCGAAGGTTGGGATACGTGGACGTTCTTCCACCGGCAGAATCAGTCAGCATTGGAGTGGTTAGTACTAACTCTCATTCACCTAGATACACTCAATGGTGGTTGGTACAACACGCCCCCATGTCCAGACGGCAACTTTTTCGTCAATCTTTACACTGCAGCCTGTGGCATCTGGGTTGGATGTGAGTACAAGATTGATCGGAGCTACGAAAAGCAGTGTGATCAGGGCTTGGATCCTCCCGATTTGGAATACGAGCGTCCACCAGGATCAGGGAATTGGTACATACGTTCGAGCCGATGGCAATCGTGTGGGCAGACGTGCTGCCTTCGCCGGTACAAGCTTTGCACGAAGCAATATGTGGACAGGGTGTCGGGCTATGAAATTCACCTCATTGAAAAGGTGCGGCTTGGACAATGTACCGAACAACAGAAATACGGTAATAAGCCATGCGAAGATGGTTGTTGAACACTTTAGGAGCAAGAGCAATGAGAACGTACCTTGCTTGGATGATCATCGCGCTGCTCTCTATTGCAGCGGCTGATACCAGTGGACAGATTGTGAAGAAGGTTTACTGGGGAGCCTACAGTGGAGCGGTGGAGAAGCTTCGGGTTACTCAAGATGCTACTGGACTATGGTGGTGGATTGACGTTGCTAATTACAAGGAATTAGAGCGAGACAGTCTCATTTATTTCCCTTGCCGACAAGTAGGAGATCCTACTCCTACGATTCCAGAAGAACCCTTTGTGAAGAACCCCATGGTCGGTAAATCCCAACCCTACGGATTCCGTTATGGGTTCAACGAGCGTGCACGGAAGTTTGACCCTCGGTACAGTCCACCGTACAATGCACGTGACAAACGCCAGCGATTTCCTTATTGGAGTTACAACGATATTGCGAGCGATGGGGATATGGTGATTGCAGTTGGGCCGCGTGTTGATCGTTTTTCGGTATCGCAGAATCGGTGGTTGGAGCCACTGGAGTACTGGGAGTCCGATACGTCGCAGCAGCCGACGTTGCGGTACTTTACCCGGGTAGCAGTCACGCCCCGAGGAGTGTACGTTGCGGCGCACGCGGAGTATATCCATCCGATAGATTATCGGCTCGATACGTTCTGGTTTGAGCTGTACAGAGTTGGAAGCGATCGGTTAGAGCCGGTGCTACGTCGTCGGTCATTGATCGGACCGGATATATTTGCATTTACCAGGGATGGGACGAAGCTTGTGCTGTGGTTGAGTAAAGATTTGCGCGTTGATCCGACGCCGAGTAATCCGGAGATTTTGGACATGGAAACAGGGCAGTGGATATCAGTCCAGATACCGTGGAGTGAAATTCTCGAGGACATCACGTGGTATCCGATCCCGGGTGCGGTGATTGCCGATTGCGATGATCGGTACATCTACTTCATCAATGATCGGGTCATGCTACTAACCCAAGGAGGAGGAGGGCGGCCGTACCCGTTGAACTATGTGATCATCCGCTATGATCTTGAGCACTTGCGGATAGATGCAATCAGTGAGCCACGTCGGACTCAGCCGCGGTGGGTGGCGCTGTTGGGCGAGAAGCTATTTGTATCGTCGTTGATTTCAAAGCCCCCGAACTTATTGGAGGCGATTTATTCGTGGCGTCCGTGGCCGAGCGGAGGATTTTCGCCGCGGGAGCCAGTGCGGCTCAGCGACAGTTTGGCGATAGAGCTGAGCTACTTAGTTGGGCTCACCTGCGGGAGCCCAGCCTTGGTGAGCAATCAGAGTAGTTTGGTGTACGTGATGGATGTCGAGAAGTTGCTCGATACAACCGCAACGTTGGTGCAGGAGCCTGAAGGTGTGGGAGGGGTTGTCGTGCAGCCGAATCCGGTGGTGGAAGGTTGGGTGAAGGTGTCTGGGGTGTCTGGGATCGCGGGGGTAGTGCTTTGGGACATGCGCGGTTGCCGGTTGCCGGTGGCGTGGCGATTGGAGCCGGCAGATGGAGTGGTGGTCGAGCTTGGTGGAGTTGCTGGTGGTGTGTATCGCTTAGAGCTGCAGACCGATGGTGGTGGTCGGGTGTTTGTACCGCTGGTTGTTCTGCGGTGATGTGAGCGTAGCGGGTGCAACGTAGGCGCCCTGCCTCTTGCGGCAGGGCGCGTTTGTTTTCTCTGCGCTCGAGCGATGTTATGGTGATTTTACCTCTTCCGTGCGGGAGCAGGTCAAGCGTGACCAGTATTTTCGCGGAGCGAACACCTTCTCTGTGACAATGGCAGCCGAAGTTTCCAGCGTTCGTACTATGCCGCAGGGACGGCGTTTTGCGTTTCCATGGCGTGGTGCGGTAGGGAATGGCGTGTTTTTCGGATTGTGTCTGCTTGCGGGCACCGTCGTGCTCATTACACTTTTGGCAGTCATTGCGCAGCTGGTTGTTGAATCGCGCCCTTCGATCGAAGCGTTCGGGATCGGATTTCTCACCCGCAGCGTTTGGGACCCCGTTGCAGAGCAGTTCGGCGCGCTGCCGTTTATCTACGGGACGCTTGTTTCTTCGCTGCTTGCGCTGCTTCTGGCGGTACCGCTGAGTCTTGGTGCAGCAGTGTTCTTGGTCGAGATCGCACGAGGGTGGGTGCGCAGCGTCCTGTCATTTTTGATCGAGGCACTGGCAGCGGTGCCGAGCGTCGTCTATGGTGTTTGGGGCATATTTGTGCTCGTGCCGTGGCTGCTGGAGCATGTTTCGATGCCGCTTGCGGAAACCTGGGGCGAGGCCATCCCGCTCGTTGCACCACCGGCGACCGGACCGAGCATGCTCAGCGCGGCGGTGATTTTGGCGATCATGGTAACACCGATCATCACGTCGGTAGCGCGAGATGTGCTGCTTGCGATTCCTCGTTCGCAGCGCGAAGCAGCACTGGCGCTCGGTTCGACGCGGTGGGAAGCAATTCGAACGGTCGTCGGGACAGCCCGCTGGGGCATCTTCGGGGCAATCATCCTCGGACTTGGTCGCGCGCTCGGCGAGACAATGGCGGTGACGATGGTCATCGGCAATGATCCTTCGATCCACGCAAGCATCCTCCAGCCTGCCTATACGCTGGCCTCGGTCATTGCCAATGAGTTCACCGAAGCGACAACGCCGCTCTATGTCAGTGCGCTCATCGAGATCGGGCTTGTGCTCCTACTGACCACGCTGGTAGTCAACATCGTCGCGCGCCTGTTGGTGTGGAGTATCGCTCGTCGCTACAGCCAGCAATGATCGAACGCCGCTTACAACTATCGCCGTGGGTGGAGCGTCGCCGGCGCATTGTCAACGTGCTGGGGCACGCTGCCGTTACGCTCGCGACGGCGGTGGTGCTCGTTCCGCTGGTAGCAGTGGTTTGGTACACACTCCGCGAAGGAATTCCGGGTCTGACGTGGGACTTTTTCACACAACTCCCCAAGCCAGTCGGCGAGGTGGGCGGTGGGATGGCCAACGCAATCGTTGGCAGTGGCATTGTGGTGGGGCTTGCCTCGATTGTAGCAATCCCGCTGGGGATACTGGCGGGCATCTTCATTAGCGAGTATGCATCTGCGCGTTTCGCAGCGGCGATTCGCTTTGTAACGGAGGTGATGCTTGGCTTGCCCTCGATTCTGTTGGGCATTTTTGCCTATGCTGTCGTCGTCAAGCCGATGGGACATTTCTCGGCGTATGCTGGCGCAGCAGCGCTTGCCATTGTGATGCTGCCGATTGTCATCAAGACCACCGAAGAAATCCTCCGCCTGGTGCCGCGACACATTCGCGAAGCAGGGCTTGCACTCGGTATCCCGCAGTGGGTCGTCGTGCTCCGCATCATCCTCCGAGCGGCGTCGCGTGGGATCGTCACGGGCATTCTGCTCGCCGTTGCACGTGCAGCCGGCGAAACTGCGCCGCTGCTCTTTACAGCGCTCAACAACCGTTTCTGGCATACCACACTCGACCAACCGATTGCAACGCTTCCGGTGCAGATTTTTACCTACGCAGTCGCACCCTACGAGGACTGGCATCGCCAAGCCTGGGCAGGAGCACTGGTGCTCATCGGGCTGGTGCTTGTGCTCAGTATCGTGCTGCGGCTGGTAGTTTCGCGAACACACCTTGAGCACGAGCAGTGATGGAGCCATCATCACAGCAACAGGAAAAGCAAACGCATACGATGCGTGAAGACAGCTCTGCGCCGATGCCCCAGAGCGACGATCACGGCAGAGAGCGCTTCCGTATCGTAACAGAGAACCTCACCGTTTTCTTCGATGGGAAGGCAGCGATTCGGAATGTCTCGATGGCAATTCGCACCAACAAAGTCACTGCCATCATCGGGCCATCGGGCTGCGGCAAATCCACGTTCTTGCGCGCGCTCAACCGCTTACACGACATCCAACCCAACGCACGCGTCGAAGGACGCATCCTGCTTGACGGCGAGGACATCACCACGCTCGATGCTACGCTTGTGCGGCGGCGGATTGGGATGGTCTTCCAAAAACCGAATCCGTTCCCAGCGATGAGCATTTTCGATAACGTCGTTGCTGGGCTTCGGTTCAACGGGATTCGGAAGCGTTCACTGCTGGAGGAAATCGCCGAGGAAGCCCTGCGGCGTGCTGCACTCTGGGATGAGGTCAAGGACCGACTGCGCGCACCGGCAACGTCGCTCTCCGGCGGGCAGCAGCAGCGACTGTGCATCGCGCGTGCGCTTGCAATCGAGCCGGAGGTGCTCTTGATGGATGAGCCGACGAGCGCGCTCGATCCAATTGCAACAGCAAAGATCGAAGAGCTGATCTACGAACTCAAGCGCACGTACACAATCGTCATCGTCACGCACAACATGCAGCAAGCAGCCCGCGTGAGCGATTGGACAGCGTTCATGTACTTAGGCGAACTCATTGAGTTCGACAAAACACGAAAAATTTTCACCAATCCGTCCAAACGCCAGACGGAAGAATACATCACCGGCCGCTTCGGATGAAAATTGGCGCGGTGCAACTCTGCGTGTGTGTGGCATCCAGACGCGGTGCCACTATTGCTATCCCGACGATGCAGAACTTATCCGGCGAGGGTTCGATGTACCGACAGTTCGAGGAAGACTTCGACAAACTCCGCACGCGGCTCATCCGCATGGGTTCGCTGGTCGAGGAGCAGGTCGAGCTTGCGTTCCGTGCGCTTCTGGAAGGCAATGCGACGCTGGCGGAGCTTGTGATCGAACGCGACGACAAAGTAGATAAGCTCGATTTGAAGATTGACAAGCAAGTCCAGCGCATCTTTGCGCTTTCCCAGCCAGTCGCGCGTGACTTACGGCTGCTGTTGGCAGCAATCAAGATCAACAACGAGTTCGAGCGTATCGGCGACTATGCCGTCATTGTTGCTCGGCTGGCCTTCGATAGCGATGCGCACATGCTCGCCGAGCGCGTCGGTTTTGAGCGCATCACCAGAGCGACGTTCACGATGGTCAAAGCGAGCCTCGATGCATTTGTGGGGAATGACCCCGAACTGGCAAAGCACGTCCTTGCAACCGATGACGTCGTAGATGCGCTCGAACGCGAGCTCTCGGCAGCGATCATCGCGCAGATGGAGGCTACTCCGCGCCTGATCAAGAGCGGGACGCGATTGATCATCGGACTTCACAACATCGAACGCATCGCAGACCGCGCAACGAACATCGCCGAGAACGTCATCTTCCTTGCCGAAGCGCAGACCGTGCGCCACCAGCAGCTTCAGGAGGACGTCCCGCCCCTCGAAACCGATGATGCCGACGACTCTACGCCCGACGACCGCGAGTAGCTCAGCACCGCCCGCGCAGCTGTCGAGCCGACAACGAGCGCTCCACCGACTAGCGCCCACCCAGAAGGATGTTCCCTAAGTGCAAGCATCACCCAGAGCGGATTGGCGATCGGTTCGAGCATCGTGAGCATCACTGCTTCGATCGCGCGGACCGAACGTAACGCCCGCGCAAAGAGCACGTAGGGGATCCCAAGCTGCACAATACCGAGCAACGCCAACGCTGTAAGCGTCCGCCCATCCAGGTGGGGGAGATCCGGCCACAGCCATACACCTGCTGCGGCGGCGAGAAGGTTGCCAGTGACGAGTGCCTCGAGCGACGATCCATCGCGTGCCACACGGATGCAGAGCGTCATCGCTGCCATCGCGATCCCACTTGCGATACCCGCAAGATTGCCGAGCATCCCGCTTGGTGTCAGTTCTCCAGCGAAAAAGAGTGCCGTCCCGCCAAGCATCAATCCGAGCAATGCCCATTCCGACATGCGAAGCCGTTCGCCAAGGAACATGCTGCCACCGATAGCAACGTACAGCGGTGCGGTGTACTGCAGCACAATGGCGTTGGCAGCAGCTGTGAGTTTTGTTGCAAGGACAAAAAGGATGACAGTCCCCGCGTAGCCAACGGCAGCACCCCAGCCTGCTGCGCTTTGTGGGAGCACGTGTGGCCAGCGTCGGTAGCGCAGCCGCACAATGAGAGCAATCGTCAGCGCGGCAACGCTGCTCCGCACGGATGCAATTCCAAGCGGATGCCACTGGGCAAGCTTGATGAGCACACCACCCAAACTCCAGAGCAGCGCTGCCGCAACAAGCAAGCCGATGGCTGCTTGGCGCGAAGGTGGCCTATCAACCGTAAGGGACTGGCTACTTGCTGGAGTCAAAGAGGACGTCCGATTCCTTGACGTAGCGCTTCCGTCCACTCGGCGTCAGGACGTAGTAGCCGCCTTTCTTCCCGCGATAGACAACCTGTCCACTCTTGGTGGTCCCAACGCGTGTGTCGGATGAGCTCGTGTCTGCCTCATGGGTTGACTTCGCTGGTGAGGCTACGTGCGCGGTGCGCTGCTTTTTCTTGCGTGCGTGCGTCGTATCGCTCTGCTGTGCACTTGCCAGCGAGCCGACAACCAGAAGTGCTGCGACAATAGCTGCAATGGCGCGCATGGTACTCCCAGAAACTGTTGAACATTGCGCTGCAAACATACAGCATGAGGTGCAGTAATTGATGGCGCAACACTAAATAGCTCTGCTGTTCGTTTTAGCGCCTCGTCTTGATTGTTCCACCATCTTCTGTGATGTCCTATGCGAGCTGTTCGTACACTTGCGATTGTTGTTGCGGCGAGTGCCTCCTTATTTGCGCAAGGAGCAACCTGGAAGGTTGACCAGTCACATTCGAACGTCCTTTTCACCGTTGACCACATGGTCATTTCTGAGGTGACGGGCTACTTCAAAGTTTTCGATGGCACCGTTACCGCCTCGAAGCCCGATTGGAGCGATGCACAGATCGAGTTCACCGTTGATGTCGCTTCGATCAACACCGACAACGAGCGGCGCGACAACCATCTCCGGAGCGAGGATTTCTTCGATGCAGCAAAGTATCCCAAAGCGACGTTCAAAGCAACGGGGATGCGCAAAGTAGGGCAGAACAAGTACAAACTCACCGGTGATCTGACCATTCGCGGGACGACGAAGAAAGTCACCTGGGATGTCACGTTCAAGGGACAGACCAAGGATCCGTGGGGAAATCTGCGCGCGGGATTCATTGCAGAAACAACAATCAACCGCTTCGACTTCGGCTTGAAGTGGAATAACTTGACCGAAACTGGCGGCCTCATCGTGGGCAAGGACGTGCGCGTCCGAGTCAATCTCGAACTTGTCAAGCAGGACGCCAGCAAATCATCCAGCAAGTAAGGTTCCAGAGCAGACGAATGGTACGCGTGCGGGCGCTATCTTTGCGCCCGCACTGTGTTTTGCACACTACTTTGGTGGGATGACTATGCCTCGTGTTGAAGAAGACCTTCTTCAGCGCCGCCCATTTCGATCGGACAAGGAGCGACTTTTAGTCACCATCATGCGGACGAGCGCGTGGCTGTGCGACGAATTCAACCGCGAGCTGGAGCCATATGGCATCTCGCAGCAGCAGTACAACGTTCTGCGGATTCTCCGTGGCAGTAGTGAGCCGCTTTCGACCTGTGACATTCGCCGCCGTATGATTGATCGTGCGTCTGATACCTCCCGCATTGTGGATCGGCTCGTCGAAAAGGGGCTAGTGGAAAAGCACGTCTCGTTGCACGATCGTCGTCGCATTGAGGTTCGCTTGACTGCAGCAGGCGTAGCGCTTTTGGAAACGCTCGATCCCATCGTGCGGCGTTTCCATGAGCGCATCGCTATTCTGACGCCTGAGCAGCGGCGCCAAGTGACCGAGTTGCTCGATCTGCTGCGTTCTGCGGGCAATGCGCACAATTGACTGGCGGAAATATCCCCAGCCACGCATTCGCCACCACACCAATCCCCAGGTGTATTTACCACGGGCACAGCTCCGCGTTGTGCCGCCGAACTATCCACCGCTCATTGAGCAGCTCGACTGGGGAGCGATCTTCGCCAACGCGCGAGCTCCATCAGTGCTCGACATCGGCTGCGGCATGGGGCGATTCCTCCTGGAGTATGCGTTGAATCACCCGGCAGAGAACATCCTTGGACTCGAAGTGCGCAAGCCCGCTGTCGAGTGGATCGCTGGTGTTATTGCTGGCGAGGGGATCGGCAATGCAGCGGCCCTGTGGTATTCAGTAGCCAATGGTCTGGGTTTTCTGCAGTCGAACTCGCTGCGGGCGGTGACGTACTTTTTCCCTGACCCATGGTTCAAAAAGCGCCACGCCAAACGACGCGCGTTCACTCTAACACTTGTCCAGGAAATCTGGCGTGTGCTCGAGCAAGGCGGCGGGCTTTACCTGATGACCGACGTCCCCGCTGTAGATGAGTACCAGCGGGAAATCCTCCGCCAGCACGGCGGTTTTTCCATCGAGGAAATCGCCAGCGATGACCAATGGTTCTGCGAGCAAACAGATCACGAGCGCTTCTGCCGCTCCAAAGGCATTCCGTATGTTCGCTTGCGATGCATCAAACGTTGATCACAGCACGTGTGGACGATGTACGCACCATCGCTGCCGCGCCGAATTGTTTGCCTGACGGAAGAGACAACCGAAACACTCTACGCCCTCGGCGCCGATGAATACATCGTCGGGATCTCAGGGTTCACTGTGCGGCCGCCCGAGGCACGGAAGACGAAACCGAAGGTAAGCACCTATCTGGATGCAAACATCGAAAAAATCCGCGCTCTCGAGCCGGATGTTGTCCTTGCCTGGTCTGACCTTCAGGCGCCGATTGTTGAACAGCTTGTTCGGGAAGGATTCGAGGTGGTTTGCTTCAACCATCGCACGATCGAGGGGATTCTGAGCATGATTGTGCGGCTTGGAGCGCTGGTGGGAAAGCTCCCAGAAGCCGAACGCTACGTCGAGCAGCTCATTGCGGGATTGGAGCGGCACCGACAGCGTGCTGAGCAGCGCCGCCACCGTCCGCGCGTGTACTTCGAGGAATGGTACGACCCCATCATCACTGGTATCTGCTGGGTGAGCGAGCTTATCGAACTGTGCGGCGGCGATGATGTCTTTGCCGAGCATCGCCAGTACCCCGATGCCAAGCGGCGCATCGTCGCCGATCCGATGGAGGTTGTGCGCCGATCGCCGGATATCATGCTTGCCTCATGGTGTGGCAAAGCCTTCAAACCCGAACGTGTCCGAACGCGCCCTGGCTGGGAGCAGATGCCCGCGGTTGCCAATGGGCACATGTACGAAATCCATTCGGCGATCATCCTGCAGCCAGGGCCCGCAGCGCTGACCGACGGTGCCCAGCGCATCAGCGAGATTTTCGACCGCTGGGAATCTTTGCAACCTCGCTAATCACACGGAAGCAACCTCATTCCGTAGCGCGCATCGCAAGCTCGCGCTGGATTGCCGCAGGGTTGTTGCTCACAATTGCGGTGACGGGATACCGCAGCACACGCTCGAGCTGCGCGACGGTGTTGACCGTATAGACACCGACGTAGAGTCCCGCTGCGAGTGCGTCCTCGACACGCCAACGCGTGCACTCTCGCAGCGAGCAGACGAACGCTTCGCAGCCGACCGCGCGAGCAATCTCCGACGGTGCACGCCGATCTCCAGGAATGTTGATCGCAGCAGTGTGGCATCGGGGAAGAATCTGGCGCAGCAAGCGCAGTGACTCGTGGTGAAACGAGCTGAAGAGCGCATGCTCGGTCATCTGGCATTGCTCGACGACAGCAGCGATGCGTTCGAGCCGTGTGGAGAGATTCTCCCCTTCGGCGGGTGGTTTGATCTCGATGCTTGCGTACGTTTTGGCACTGCGGAGGAGTCGGAGTGCCTCTTCCAGTAATGGGACACGTTCGCCGCGGTATGTAGGATCGAACCATTCGCCAGCGTCGAGTGTGCTCAGCTCGCTGTAGCGGAAGCGGTGCATCCGTCCGCGGCCGCTCGTTGTGCGCCCAACAGTTCGATCGTGGAAGAGCACGACGTGGCCATCGCTGGTGAGCTGAACGTCCACTTCAACCATCGGAATGCCAGCGGCGATTGCAGTGTTGATCGCAGCGAGCGTGTTCTCCGGCGCAACTGCCGAGGCGCCACGATGCGCAACCACAAAGCGCGGATGCTCCCGAACGAATGCTGCCAACGGCTTCATTGCTGTGGTGCGTGCATGGGGAGAGCAAAAGTGCCGGTCCGATCGCTGCGCCAGCCACGAAGCAACTCTGCGGCGGTCATCACGCGTTTGCCAGGGAGCTGCACTTCAACTAAACCGAGTGTGCCCCGCCCACATTGGACGATCCAACGCTCGCCCTCCATGCGCCAGGCGCCGGCAGTGGCGCCAGTCGAACGTTCCTCGATGATTTCGGCGCGGTAGATTTTGAGCCGAACGCCACCATCGAGCAACGTCCATGCACCAGGCTCGGGCGAATGGCCGTGGATGAAATTCCGGATGCTGCGAGCATCGCGTTCCCAGGCGATCTGCGCGTGCTCTGCATGGAGCTTCGGCGCCGAGGTTGCAAGCTCCTCTGCCTGAGGAAGTGGCGTGAGCGATCCCTCGATCCAGTGCTTGATGGTGCGGTGGGCAAGCTCCGCACAGAGCGGTGCAAGCAGAGTAGCTAAGTCGCCAGCTGTGGCGCCATCTGGGATCGGCAAGCGCTCTTGCAGGAGGATGGCGCCAGCGTCCACGCGGTTGCTCATGACAAACGTCGTGACGCCCGTTTCGCGCTCGCCGGCGATGATTGCATGCGCAATGGGAGCTGCACCACGAAATTTCGGGAGCAGGCTCGGATGAACGTTGAACGCTAAGCGTGGAATCGAAAGCAGCGATTGCGGGAGTATGCGAAAGGCCAGCACGCAGAAAATATCCGGCGCAAGTGCCGAGAGTGCATCGGCAAAGGATGCATCGCGGAGAGAAGTCGGCTCGAAAATCGGAGAAATCCCTAACTCGAGCGCAGCACGCTTGACCGCCGATGGACGCAAGCTCCGCCCTCTGCCTTGGGGCGCATCCGGAACAGTGACGACCGCGCAGACACCCCACTCGAGGTGGAGCCGCTCGAGCGTTGGAACGGCAATCTCTGGAGTGCCGAAAAAAACGATGCGGGGAGTACTCATGACGACGAGGCCAAGATCTGCTTCAAGTGGCTGATAACGGGAACCGGCGTTGGATCAGTGCCGTTGAGCAGTGCAAGGTAGTAGCTCGTCCAGTCGCCCAAATAGACCAAGCTCATCATCCGCGCCAGGAGGCTCCGACCGCGACCTTCAAGGGCAACAATTGGGCGAACGCGTGCTTTCCGTAGGATTTGGGCGAGCGCATCGAAACGGAGACTGACGCGCTGGTGGTCATCAGGATCGCGAAGCAAAATCGCAGCGCACTGTTTGACGATTGCAGGGGGAAATTGCCAGCCGTTGATTTCGTTGTGGTTCATCTCCGGTAGAAGGTGGGAGAACGCAAGCTGCTTTGCATTCTCTTGAATTTGACCACGCCAGCGCAGCGCAACGGCATCGGTTCGCTCATAGGCACCATAGATCACCGGCAGCCGGTTGTGGAGCGATTTTGCCAGGTTGTAGGCTGGATTGGCTTTCGTCGGTTCGGCACACTCTTGTGAGAGCTGCTCAAGGACGCTGATTACTTCCGGCAGCGCGTTTTCGGTGGTCTGGCGCGCTGGCTCTTCGACGGCAGGGTGGCTCAAGACGGTCATCAGCAAGGGGAAGAGCGAATACCCCAGTGCACACCGTGGCTGAAAGCCCGCGGGGATGACGATGCAAGGTACCTTGTGCCGTTTGGCGAGTGCGGCAAGTTGCCCGCCGGTGGTAATGCAGAACAGGTGCGAGGTGCGCTTGCGTCCTTCGCGAAATGCAGAGAGCGTCTCTTCTGTCTGGCCACTATAGGAGCTGGCAATGAGCACGCTCGAGCGGTCCAGAAACGGGGGGACGCCATAGCCACGCCAAATGTGCATCCGCAAACGTTCAGCACCGCCTACTGCTGCCAAATACGAGCGGACAAGATCAGCACCAATTGCAGAGCCTCCAAGACCAGCGACGACAACCTCCGAGCGAACCTCGACCCCTTCGAGGGGTGGTGCCGTCTGCGCGATCTGCAATGCATGGCGCACTTGCTCTGGAAAGGTGCGCAAAACCGCTCGCATGTTCGAGCGATCGTAGTCGAAAAGGCGGGTGTTCGGTGCCATGGCTGTGCAGAAGTGATGCGACATGTGCTGCTATCTTTGCACGCAATGATAAGGAACCGACGTAATCAGTGCGCCATGTGGCTTCCCGCGATCGTTGCTCTCATCCTCTTAGTGCCAGCCTACGGACAGCAGGGGATAGCCTATCCAATCGAAGTTCGTTTCCAGCTTGACAGCGTGCTCTCCAGCTACATCGCGGAATGGCACCACGCAACGCTCGAACTCGAGAACCGTTCGGAACGAAGCATTCGTTGCATCCCGCGGGTTGTTGTAACGAAAGCTGGAAAAATCCTGGCGCGCACGAAACTGCCACGGACTCGCGTATGGACGATTTCGCCAGGAGAGCGGCTCCGTCTCCGTGGCAATGAGATTTGGGGCGAGCTTGTGTTCCCGGACGATCCTCGCCATCTCGACCCGCGCTGGAAAGCACTCAGTGATACCGGCACCCTCACCATTTGCATCCATGTCACAGACTCGATGGGAGTGGAGCATTTTACTGCGCCTGTGTGTGTGGAGCGTTACGTTTTTTCTTACCAACCGCCGATCCCGCTCGCGCCAGTACTGAGCGATACGCTCAGAGCTATGCAGCGAAAACAGGTAACTGCTCGCTTCCAGTGGATGCCAGTCCTTCCACCGCGACCGGGAACGTGCTACATCGTGCGCTGCTACGCCTTACCTGATTCGCTCAACATTGCCGAGGCGGTGCGAGTGCAGTCACCGCTAGTGGAGCGCCGCATTTGCAACGCAACGTCGCTTGAGTGGCACCCGCAACACTTGCCCCGTGGCAGGTATGTCTGGACCATTCGCGCTGTTGATGCGCAGAGCGAGCTACCAATTGCTACCAGCGATGGCTATAGCCTGCCTGCAGTATTCACCGTCGCTCCGCCGAGCCGAGCGCCACGGCCAGTTTATCACCACCACCGGCGAAAGCAATGAATCACGCAGACATTGCACGGCAACAGTATCGCAGTGGGTTTATCCTTGTTCTGCCGTGGGTTATTACCGTTGTGGCGTTCTGGCTGTATCCGATTGCATCGGCGTTTCTTTTGAGCTTGAGCGATTACTCCACGCTGACAGGAGAGCAGCGATGGGTCGGGCTTGCCAATTTCCGTGCACTTGCGCACGACCCACTTTTCTGGAAGGCGCTCTCGAACACGCTCGTGTTCACGCTCGGGACAGTGCCTGTGACGACGGTGCTCGCACTTGTGCTCGCGCTGCTCCTTGATCGAATAGCTGATCGCCGCATCGGGTCGGTTCTCCGTGCAATGTACTTTCTCCCAACGGTGACGTCGCTTGTCGTCGTGGCGCTGGTGTTCAGCAACCTCTACGCACGCGATGGCTACCTAAACCTGGTGCTTGGGTGGCTCGGGGTGCCACATCCTGAGCGTGGGTGGTTGCTTGAGCCGACAACGGCGCTTCCAGCAATCATGGCGATGGATGTGTGGATGGCAACAGGCTACTACATGGTCATTGTCCTTGCTGGACTGCAGACGATACCGCGCCAGCTCTACGACGCAGCAGCGCTCAGCGGAGCAAGTTCGTGGCAGCAGCTGCGGTGGATTACACTGCCACTACTACGGCCAACGTTGACGTTCATCATCGTGATGAACACGATCAAGTCTTTCCAAGTGTTCGTGGAGGTGTACGTGATGACGCGTGGCGGGCCGCTCGAGGGAACAACGACGACGCTCGTCTACGAGCTCTACCGCAACGCGTTCGAACGGAGCGATGGGATGGGATATGCTGCAGCAATCGCGGTCGTGGTCGTCGTTCTGATTGCGGGTGCATCCTGGTTGCAGGTGCGCTTTCTCCGTCAGGGGCGTCGAACGATGAACGTGGCGGTGTGATGGAACGGGTGCTAACGTCGAATCGTGCTGCACTGGTGGAGCATGTTGTAACTGCAGTGCAGAGAGCACTGGCGCAGCGGCGGATTCAGCTTGTTGCGCTTGCTGGGGAAAGTGGATATGGAAAGACGACCCTCCTTGAGTGCTGCCGTGCCAGGCTTGCCACTGCCGCGCGCACAGCGCTCGTCGAATGCCCTGCGCCAATTGGGCAACAATCAGTTCCGCTCGTGCAGCCGCTCTATCCGTTCCTCAAAGGAATCGAGCTGCTCCTGGCCAATCCGCAGGAGAAAGCCAAACGGCGCTTGATCATGAACATCGGGCTTTCCGTGCTGGGGATGATTCCGCTGGTCGGCTCAATTTTCGATGTGACCAAGGAAGTACTGCGCGATATGCGCGAGTACCGACGCGAAGCAGGGCAGCAGCCAGCAACCCAGACCGAACAAATCGCTTATGCGCTCGAAGAGCTTGCAGGAGAATCCCCGCTCGTCCTACTCTTTGATGATGCGCAGTGGCTCGACGCCGCATCGGTTGAGCTGCTTGAGCAACTTCTCCAGACGAACCGCAGCGTTCCACTTGCAATCGTGTTCGCATACGAGCCATCGGTCACACAGGCCCAGAACCCTGCACTCGAAGGTTTCCTGGCTGCTGCCAGTAGTGACAAGATCGTGCAAGTCGAAGTGCCGCTCCTTTCACGCAGCGAACTTTGTCAGCTTGCACAGCAGCATCTGGAGCACTACCGCCCTGATACGGTCTTCGATGAATGGTTGCTCCAGCAGACGGGAGGTGTTCCTGCTGTGGCGGTCGCATACTTGCAGTACTTCCGTCAGCACTCGCCATTCAAAGCTGATGGCAGCCTCGACGCTTCCGTGCTGCGGACGGACTACCGGCCTGCATCGCTCTATGCTATGCTCGAAGAGACGCTCGGTGGACTCGACGAGGAAACGAAGCTGGTGCTGGCCCTTTGCGCTGCCGAAGGGATGACGTTCACGGTGTTCGTCGTTGCGCAACTTCTCCAGCGCGATCCGATCGGGACGGTGCGCTTGTTACGCTCGCTCCAACAGCGGAGCGGTGTCATTCGCAGTCTCGGGATGCGCCGGCTCTATGGGGTGGAAACGACTGCCTACACCTTCACGCATGCGGGGTACTACCGCTACTTTGTCGAGTACCTCGAGCACGAGGAGCGCATCGAGGTGCATTCGCGGATTGCAGCAATTCTCCAGGAGAGGATGCGCTCGGCTGCAGATGACGCGCTCGCAGAGCAACTTGCACCGATTGTAGCGGCGCACTTGGTGGAAGCGGGCAACACCGCTGCGGCTGAGCAGGTGTTCGAACAGCTCTACCGCACAGCACTGGAAACTGGGCATACACTCGTTGCCGCATTTGCGCAGAGGAGTATCGGGGAGAACGAACGCACGGACTCTCTGCTCAGTGCCGAAAGTAGGAAGGACTTTTTCGAAGAGCTCGGCGCGGTCGTCGCGTTGTGGTATGCTGGAAATCTTGAGGATGCTCGCCGTGCTGCAGAGCAGCTTGTGCTCGATGGACGCTCGCCGCTAGAGCGTCTGCTCGGCGAGTTGGTGCGGATTCGGATAGCGCTCGATCTTGGCGAGACCCAGCACGCGCGAACGCAGCTTGCTGCTCTTGCAGCAGAGGAAGGTGCTGCTATCGGCCAGGTCCCTGAACTTGCGTCTCTTGTCGCAGCGATGCGCACCGTTGCAGACTGTGTGGATGGACGCATTGCCCATGCCTGGGAGCATGCAGTGGAATCTGCGCTGCACGCTCGCCAGGCTTCCGTGCACGTCCAGTGCGTTGCGCTTGCCAATATCGCGCTCATCCTCGGTCGCGTTGGTCATCCGCAGCAGAGAATCGCACTTCAGACTGCAGAGCGGTTGAGCGCTGCACTTAGTTTCAGCGCGATCGCTGCCGAGCTTCGATTGCAGCAGTGACGCACTCGGCGAGCCGTTAGATGTACACTTCGTCCCGACCGCGACCGCTGATGGTGATTTCCTCTTGCTCTTCGAGCCGCTTGACAACCTCGACGATGCGCTGCTGAGCAGCCTCAACGTCTTTGAGCTTGACTGGTCCCATCAGTTCGAGTTCTTCCTTGACGACCTTGGCAGCGCGCTCGGACATGTTTTTGAAAATCTTTGCGCGGAGCCGCTCATCCGCACCGCGGAGCGCAAGGACAAGATCGCGCCGATCGACATCGCGCAGAATGCGTTGAATCCCGCGATCGTCAATCAAGAGAATGTCCTCGAAGAGGAACATCATGCGCTTGATGTCCTGCGCAAGCTGTGGATTGGTCTGCTCGATCTGTTCCATGATTGTTTTTGCAATTGCCGGCGGAGAAAGGTTCAGGATCGAAGCAACGATCTGCGCGCCACCGGCAGTTGCCAAGTTTTGGGATAGCGTTTGTTCGGCGATCTGGTCAACGACTTGCTCGATCTGTTGAACGATCGTCGGGGAGACTTTGCCGAGCGTTGCAATGCGGATGATCACATCAGTGCGAAGGTCATCGGGAAAGCGCTCGAGGACTTCGGCGCTCTGGTTTGTTGGAAGGTGCGATAGCAGCAATGCAATCGTCTGCGGATGCTCTTTCGAAAGAAAGCTTGCCAGCTGCTGGGGATCGGCTTTCTTGAGGATGTCGAAGCCGCGGACGGTTGAGAGCATCTTGACTTTCTCGAGGAGCTCACGGCTCTTTTCCGGTCCGAACGTGCGCTCCAGCAGAAGTCGCGCGTACTCGACGCCGCCAGTGAGCATGTACTCGCGGCTGACGAGCACGTTGTAGAACTCCTCGATCACTTTGGCGGTGATTTCTTTGGGGACAGCATCGAGAGCTGCGATCTCGACACTGACCTGTTCGATGTCCTGCTGGCGAAGCCCCTGGAACACTTTCGCAGCAGTTTCAACATCGAGCGCCAACAGCAGGAGCGCTGCTTTCTGGCGGGGCGAGAGCTGTTCGTAGGAGAGTTGGCGCTGTTGGACGATTGCGCTCATCGGTCAATGCTCTTGGTTGATCATACTTTGGATGAGCTTGACTGCTTCGGCATTGTTCTCGTGAATGAAGCGACGAATGCGGTCTTTCATCTCTTCGACCATGAGATCCTCTTCCGTCAGGCCGCTTGCGGTTGCAGAATCAAGCTTGGCACGCACACGTTGACGAAGCTCATCGTAGGGCGATAGTTCCCGATGTTCTTCTAGTTGCGCAACAGGCGCAGGCTCCGCTGGCGGTTCCAACGATGGCGCCACCGGACCTTCCGGGGCAAGTTGTAGTGCGGCGTTCGGCACGAAAATTTCCTCGATGCGGCGTCGTAGCGGTGGCGAGAGAACCAAACGCCGCAGCGCCCATAGTGCAGCCAGTACTGCAAGCAGTGCAGCGATACCGAGCACGAGATTTCCGCGCGGCAGCGAAAACGTCGGTTCTTCCTCCGGTTGGTCAAGCAGTGTCGTATCGAAGGGAAGATTGACAACGCTCACCTGATCGTTTCGTTCAGGGTCGTAGCCGATAGCATTGCGGACAATCTGCGTGAGTTTTTGGAGCTCTTCTTGGCTTCGGGGTGTGTATTGGATGACCTTCTTCCCGTCTTGTTCGACAACTTTCGTGATGCCGTTGACGAGCACCGATGCAGAAATGCGTTTGATCGTTCCAACGCCACCGACAATGCGCTCGACCGTCCGCGAGATTTCGTAGTTCGTGCGAACCTTTGTAGCGTTGCTTTCGCTATTGACTGCGGGGTAGTCGAGCGAGTCTTGGGAACGGCGCGCTTCGGCGATGCGCTCTTCGCTGCGGACAACCTGGCCGTCGGGGTCGTAGTTCTCGCGTGTTTGTTCACGCTGGGTGAAGTCGAGTTCGGCGCTCACGCGGACGACGCTGTTGCCTGGACCGAGGACACCATCGAGCAATGATTGGACGCGCGAGGTAAGGTAGCTCTCGACTTTCTGCTGCTGTTCGTACTGCGTTGCGGTCAGCCCTGCAAGGGTCGAGGTTTCGCGAGGCGCCTGGCTGAGGATTTGCCCATGTTGGTCAACGATTGTGACGTCGGCTGGGCTGAGTCCTTCGACGCTGCTGGCAACCAAATTTTGGATGCCTTCGATGTTGAGCTTGCTCAAGCTACGACCACTTTTGAGGTGCAGCAGCACTGAGGCCGTTGGTTTTTTCTGTTCTTGTTCGAAGAGCGCTTTCTCCGGTAGCACAATCATCACGCGCACCTTCTGCACCTCATCGAAGCTCGCGATGGTCTTCTGCAGTTCGCCTTCGAGTGCGCGTTTGTGGTTGAGCTTCTGGACAAAATCGCTCATGCCGAGATTGGTGCGATCGAAGATTTCGTAGCCGACCGTGCTATTCGATGGTAGCCCCTCGCGTGCAAGTGCTAAGCGGAGTTCGTACACGCGGGATTGAGGGACGCGAATTGTTGCGCCGCCATCGGCAAGTTCGTAGGGGACGGCTTGCTCTTTGAGCTTTTCGACAATTGTGCCTGCATCCTTGGGATCAAGGTCGCTGAAGAGGACGGCCATCGGCTGTGACGATGTGGCTGCAACAATGGCGGCGATGATGCCGACTGCAGCGAGTACTGCGCCGATAATGGTCAGTTTTTGCGGTGTACGCAGCCGCTGCCAGAACTCTTTTGCTTGGTTGACAAATGGTGGAAGTGGCATGGGCGATTACTCGAATCAAACTTGGATACGCATTGCTTCGCGGTAGAGATCGAGCGCTTTATTGCGCAGCTCCATCAGGAGTTGGAAGCTCGTCTTTGCTTTCTCCGCGGCGATCATGACGTCGTGGAGATCAACTGCCTCACCTTTGATGAACCGTTCACTGAGTGAGCCACTTTCTTTCTGGAGATCGTTGACGCTGTCGAGAAACGTGTGGAGCGTTTCGTCGAACGTCGGCCCGTTGGCCTGAGCAGGTGCAGTCTGCTGCGGAAGTGGCAGTTGCGTTGGGAATGACTGGAGCGGTGGAATCGGTGCCATAGCTTGTCTCCGAGCAGTAGTGGTCAGATGCGTTTATCTACGTGAATGCCTGTTGCAACGATCTGCGCGCGTCCGTTTCGGTTGAACAGCTCGACCACGAGCGGAGCGGGTGGTGTGGTGCGATGCTCGAGCTGTTCGGGTTTCCGGGCAGGTGCTGCCTGCTGGACGGTGCGTTGTGCGTGCGCGGCTGCCTGCTGGTACGCAGTGATGGCGCGGAGCTGCATCGTTTAGATCTCCAGCGAGTCACGAGCGATGTTCTTGGCTGCTGCGATCACGCCGGTATTGGCTTCGAACGCACGCTGCGCTGAAATCATCTCGACCATCTCGGTGACGATGTTTACGTTTGGCATCTGGACGTAGCCTTCGGCGTTCGCGTCCGGGTGCGTTGGATCGTACACCATCCGAGGCGGTGAGTTATCACGCGCGACTTGTGCCTTGAGGATTTGGTCGTCGGGGGCACGCAGGCCTGGCGTTTCGGGGTCAACATGCGACGGTGAGCTTCGCGCCAGCGGGAGCGATAGCTGCAGGGCATCCTCGAACGTGCCACGCTGACGCGCACGGACGACGACGACTTCGCGGCGATAGACCTGGCCGCGTTCGTCGCGGGTGGTATCGGCATTGGCAATGTTCTTTGCCACGCTCGAAAGGCGCATCCGCTGAACGCTCAGACCCTGCGCGCTGAATGCGAACGACGAGAAGATGTTTTCCATTGCAGGCATCCTCCGTGATGTTATTGTGGTGTACCTTTGATTGCTTGCTGGAGTCCGCTGAAGTATCGCTGCGCCAGACGCGCCACCAAGCGGAAGCGGATTTGATTTTTTGCCAGCTCGCCCATTTCTTTATCCACGTTGACGTGGGATTCGCCCGCGAAGTACACCTCCGGCTTGGGCACAGGTGCTTGCTCGCGTTCGGGCTGGACTTCGTCATCGAACGGCGGCCCGATGCCAATGTGCTGAGCATTCGTGCGTGTGCCTCGGAGCATCAATTCGCTTTGCAGGAACTCTTCCTCGAATCGAACCCGTTCGGGGCGATAGCCTGGCGTGGTTGCGTTCGCGATGTTCTTTGCAATTGTTCGCTGCCGCAGTGCATATGCTTCGAGTGCAGTGCTCATCAGCGGCAGCTTTTCGCGGAAGAGGTAGTCGCGCACATCCATGGCGCATCGGTGAAGCGATGGTGATCCTTTTCGCTTCTACTCCCTCAAGTTCTGTGCCAGTGTGCCGATAGGTTATTGGTTTCTGGAAATCGGAGCGCTGTCGTCGGAAGCAGGTTGCATCTGTGATTGGGTGGCTGGGAGTGTAATGGTAACGAGCGTGCCTTCGCCTTGGGTACTGCGAATCTTGATCGTTCCGTTGTGGCGGTCAATAATCCGCCGAACGATCCAAAGCCCAATACCGCTCGATGGCTCTTGCGCTGTTGGAGCAGCTGATCCTTGCATGCCGCGCTCGAAAAGGCGCTGCATATCCTCGGTGCTCATCCCAACACCATGATCTTCAATCTCGATTGTGTGCGACGCTTCCCCTGCTTTCGCACGAACTAGAACGATGGAGTTTGCGTGAGAATACTTGATCGCGTTACTGACGACGTTGTCGAAGGCTTCCTCAATGCGCTGGGGATCGCACTCAGCAACCATGTTCTCGGGAAGCTCTTCGATAATCTCGATGCCTTTGCGCCGTGCAAGGTAGGCATTGCGGCGGATAACAGAGCGCAGGATTTCGGTGAGGTTGACTGATTCAATGTCTAGTAGCAGACCGTCACTGCCCTCGAGCGCAAGCAGGCGCGAGACTTGCTGCGAGAGCGCGAGCACACGGCTGGTGGTTTCAGCCAGGTCGTTCAGGAGCTGGTGCATTTGGGTTGAATTGCTGTCGTACTGGCGGAGAAGTTGCACGAGCTGCTCGATGACTAAGAGGGGATTTTTGATGTCGTGGACGAGTCTGCTGAGCAGCTCATCCTTTTCTTTCTGTAGCTGTTCGAGTCGCTCTTTGGCAGCACGCAGCTGTTCAACTTGTTGGCGGAGTTGGCGATTCTGTTCGGCCAGATGTTTGTTGCTCTGTTCTGCGTGGTGTCGGTACGTAGCGAGCTGATGGTGTACCTGCTCAAGCTCCTGTTGCTGATGCTGCTTGAGTTGCTCTAGCTCAGCAAGGCGACTCTTGGTGTGGTCGAGCTCCGTCTGGAGGCGGTCGAAATCTTGGGCGGTAAGACGCGAGCGCCGGCGGTGTTGGAGAAGCAGTGTTGCGAGTATCAAACTGATGATGCTCGATGCCAGCGCAACCGCAATCCACAAGCGAATCGGGAATGCGGACGTTCCGGCACTGGTTGTGGTGTCTGGTGCCGCTGCCGGTTGCGGTTGCTCATCCCCAATGGCGAGAGTGCGCCCAACGCGAAAGCGGAGGAGAATCGGCGCAGCACTGCTGCCCGGTGCAAGTTGTGCTTGGATGCGGAGCGTGTAGTCTCCCTCGGGAAGCCCTTTGTATTCGATCGTGGGCGTAGTTTGCAGGCGCTGTTGGGTAACATCGTTGTGGCTCAATTCGGTGAGGTAGCTTGCTGCTTCGATTGTATCGCCTGTGCTGGTGCGCACCGCGGCGAGCCATTGGATGTAGTCTTCCGGACGAATTTCGATTCCCGCTTTCCATGCACGGTCTGGAACAGTACGGCCATTGACTACAGCGGTGCGGATGATCGTCGTGTAGTCTTGTGCGTATGCAAACGTTGGGAGAAATACAGCAACGAGTGCAACGGCTGGAACGCATGCAGAGGGCTTCATTCGATCTCCAAGCAATAGTGACGATAGCGATGCGCCTGGTATCGTGTGCGCCACTGCGCTGCACGCAGGAAACGTTCCCAGAGCAATGCCAGCTCTGGAAGCGTGCGAGCGTGGGTTGTGGGAATGCCGTGAGTTCGGCACCAGGCAACAAGACTGCTCGGCACAAACACGGCATCGGCACAGAGACAAAGGCACGCCAGTGCAGGCTGCACGATCACTGCTGCGATGAATGCGCGATCGGGTACTGCGGCAAGTACGGCATCGCGAATGCACGCTCCCTCTTGGCAAATGCACGATTGGCTCTTTGTGGTGGCGGACAGCCGAGGCACTGCGTGTGCGCCAGTGTCACTCGAGGAGGGTGCTACGATCCATCGCTGCCAGGGAGGTGGCAGCGGACGCAGAAACGCATCGAGTCTGGCACCGAGCGATTCATCGAGCAGTGCGACAGAGGGACGCATAGGGCTAGTGGGTACCTTCCGAGTATTCGAAAAAACCTTTGCCGCTCTGTTTGCCATTCCAACCAGCGCGGATATACTGCCGGAGCAGTGGACATGCGCGGTAGCGTGGCTCTTGGTATTCCTCGAAGAGTGCATCGAGGATGCGCAGGGTGCAATCGAGCCCAAGCATGTCCGCCCATTCGAGCAAACCATGCGGGTAGTTGACGCCAAGCTTTACGGCGCGATCAATGTCTTCGGGCGTTGCGATCTGTTCCATCGCAGCAAATGCTGCTTCGTTGATCAGCGTTGCCAAGATACGCGGGATGACAAGCCCAACGCGATCTTCAACCAGTTCGGTTTCGATCCCCAGCTGCGCAAGGATGCTGTGTGCGCGAGCGGTTGCATCCTGGGAGGTTTGAAGTGCTGGAGCAAGTTCGATCCTGCCCAGCGATGTCCAGCCAGGCATGCCGTTGAATCCAACAAGGGATGAACCTGTGCCCACGAGTGCAGCAAGCTCCGTTGCGGTACACGTCAGCGTCGAACTGAGAATGAGAGCGTTCGGGAAGAGCTCGTGCACAACCTGGAGCACCGGTGTCCGGTGCTGCGCCCTCAGCAGCGAGAGATCCAAAATCACTGTGGGCTGCTCGCCATCTTCGATTTCACCAGGAGAGGTGACGATGCGATGTAGGTGTGGGTGCAGAAGGCGATTGTTCCGCAAAAGCGGCTGTGCGGGAGCAGATCGAAGGAGAGGTGAGCTGGAGCCATCCAGCATTGCGTCCCAATCGAGAATGCGAAACTCTGCATGGTTGCGAGCGAGGAAGTCTGCCGTTTCCGCAACGATGTGCGGCACACCGAGAATCAGGAATCGTTCGATGGTCGTTGGTTGTGCCATTTTCGGTAGTGCATTGCCAGCGTAAGAGTGCGCTCGTGCGAAAATAGTGCCGAGTTCTGTGTAGCAACAGAAACTGCATCGGCAACCAAGGCAACGGACTACTCCCATTGACACAGAAGGCTCTCGCAACGGCGAGAGCCTTCTGGAAGAAGAGAGCCAGCAACCGAACTACTTCGCTGCTTTCTTTGCTGGCGCCGCTTTCTTTGCTGGCGCTGCTTTCTTTGCTGGCGCTGCCTTCTTTGCTGGCGCTGCCTTCTTTGCAGCCGCCTTCTTGGCGGGCGCCTTCTTTGCTGGTGCAGCTTTCTTCGCAGGCGCTTTCTTCGCAGCCGCCTTCTTGGCTGGCTTCTTCGCAGCCGCTTTCTTGGCAGTTGCCATAGCGACCTCTTTGTACTAAAGTGGTACAAACAAAATGCACTGCAATACTACAAAACCAAAAGCGATTTTGCAAGAGAATTTTTTCATGCAACGAAAAAATCTTCGCAGTCGGAGAGCGTGGGCGAAAGCATTCTCAACGACACATGCTCTGAAAGCCGCATCAGAGCGTGCATTGGAGGCGATGCACTCTTTTCGATGCAAGACTTCGCATGCGGTGCTTAGAGTGGAATGTTGCCGTGTTTTTTCGGTGGGTTGGTGTCGCGTTTGCTCGAAAGTCGCGCAAGTGCACGGATGAGCCGGTGTCGCGTTTGGCTTGGGATAATGACATCGTCAACGTATCCACGCTCTGCTGCGCGGTAGGGGTGCGCGAACTGTTCGGTGTATTCCTGTTCGAGTTGGCGTGTGCGTTCCTCTTTGTTTTCTGCGCGTTCGAGCTCTTTGCGGAAGAGAATCTCGACAGCGCCCTTTGCACCCATGACGGCGATCTCGGCTGTTACCCACGCAACGTTGTAGTCGCCACGAATGTGCTTGGAGTTCATCACGTCATATGCACCACCGTATGCTTTGCGCGTGATGACGGTGAGTTTGGGGACTGTTGCTTCGCAGAACGCGTAGAGCAGTTTCGCACCATGCCGAATGATGCCGTTCCACTCTTGGTCGGTGCCGGGTAAGAAGCCCGGAACGTCAACCAGCACGATAAGTGGGATGTTGAAGCAATCGCAGAAGCGGACAAAGCGTGCTGCTTTCACCGAGCTGTTGATGTCGAGCACCCCTGCAAGAGCATTCGGTTGGTTGGCGACAATTCCCACAGGCTGGCCGTTGAGCGTTGCAAACCCGACGATGATGTTCGGCGCGTAGTCGGCATGCACCTCGAAAAAGTCGCCTTCGTCCACAATTTCCTCGATAACCTGCTTCATGTCGTAGGGCTGGGTAGGGTCAGCAGGAATGATTCGATCAAGCCGTGGACACAGCCGGTCGGGGATGTCGAGCGTTGGCAGGCGCGGAGGCGACGCACTATTGGACGATGGCAGAAACCCTAGAAGCTTTCGCACCGCAAGGAGCGTTTCGATTTCGTTATCGAAGACAAAGTGCGCGACGCCCGACTTGGTCGCGTGTGTGTCGGCGCCGCCAAGCTCATCGAAGGTGACATCTTCGTGCGTTACTGTTTTGACGACGTTCGGTCCGGTGACGAACATATACGATGTGCCGCGCACCATGAAGATGAAGTCGGTGATTGCGGGCGAATAGACTGCACCGCCTGCGCAGGGTCCCATGATGACCGAGATCTGGGGAATGACGCCACTGGCAAGCGTGTTTCGCAAGAAGATGTCCGCATAGCCACCGAGCGAGACGACCCCTTCCTGAATTCGCGCGCCACCGGAATCATTGATGCCAATGATCGGCGCACCAATCTTGAGCGCAAGGTCCATCACCTTGCAGATCTTTTCGGCGTGTGCCTCGCTGAGCGAGCCACCAAAGACAGTGAAGTCTTGCGAAAACACACAGACGGTGCGTCCGCCAATAGTTCCAACGCCAGTGACGACACCATCGCCGAACGGACGGTGACGCTCCAGCCCGAAGCCACTGGAGCGATGCCGCACGAACATATCGAACTCTTCGAACGAGCCAGGGTCGAGCAGAACCTCGAGCCGTTCGCGGGCGGTGAGCTTCCCTTTGCGATGCTGTTCCTCGATTCGTTCAGCTCCGCCACCGAGCATGGCCTGGCGGCGATACTCTTCCAGCTGTGCAAAGCGATCCATAGCACTAGGTGCGATTGTTAGCGAACCTTGAATGTTGCCATCGTAACGATGGCTAAGATGATGGCGACAATGTAGAACCGCACGACGACTTTCGCTTCATGCAACCCGCACCGTTCGAAGTGATGATGCAGCGGTGCCATCCGAAAGATCCGCCGCCCCTCACCGTAACGGCGCTTGGTGTACTTGAAGTATGCAACCTGCACGATGACCGACAGGGTCTCGGCGAAGAAGACTCCACCGAGGATCGGCAGGAGGAATTCCTTCTTGATGAGGATGCACAGTCCGCCAATGGCGCCCCCAAGCGCAAGGGAGCCTGTATCTCCCATGAACACTTGTGCGGGATACGCATTGAACCAGAGAAAACCGAGCGCCGCCCCAACCAATGCGGATGCAAAGATGGTCAGTTCGTCAGCGCCGCGCAAGTGCATGATGGTCAGGTACTGCGCAAAGACTGCGTTGCCACTGACGTACGCAACAAGTGCCAGTGCAAGCGCTGCGATGCCGACGGTACCAATCGCAAGTCCATCGAGGCCATCGGTGAGATTGACGGCATTCGAGGTTGCCGTCAGCACAAACACTACCATCGGGATGTAAAAGACTCCCCAGTCGAAGTTGATGTGCTTTGCGAATGGGACGGTCGTCAGCGTTTTGACCTGGGCGTAGCTTGCACTGAACCATTCGGGGAAGAAGTAAATCGCCGAACCGAGCGCAAGGCCAATTGCGATCTGTCCGATGAGTTTGTAGCGTGCGATCAACCCTTTCGGGAGCTTCCGAACAACCTTGAGGTAGTCATCGAGAAAACCAACCGCACCGAGCCAGAGCGTTACTATAACGATTGTCCATACGAAGACGTTGGATACGCTTGCCCAGAGCACCGTTGGGAGTATCACCGCAAGGAGAATGATCAGACCGCCCATCGTCGGGGTGCCGGCTTTCGTTGCATGGTTGCCGGTCGTTGCAAGTTCTTCCTTCGCACGCTCGCCGATCTGCCGTTTGGCAAGCAACGCAATGATGCGTGGACCAACCAGGAAACTAATCGCGAGCGCGGTGATCGCTGCTGCCGCGGAACGAAACGTTACGTACCGAAAAACGCCAAAACCAGGCGGGGCAAAGACGCGATCAATCCAGAGCAGGAGTTCGAAAAGCATCGCCAGATACTGTCTCGGTGAATGGGTCAGCTGCTGCGTGCATCGAGGTGCGCGCGAATATACATGCCGCTTTCTCTCGGAATCCCTGCCCCGCTCGAGGCTGCACGTGCCAGCAGCTGCACAGTTGCACTGCGAGTGCTATTGTCGGAACCGTGAGTGCCGATATGTTTGTATGTGACGATGGTCAACGATGGAGGTTCTGCCATGTATCACCTGTCGTTAGAACTCTTCACTCAGCCGTTCGACGATTTCGAGCAGCGGCAGTACGAAATCTGTGCCGCGATTGATTGGCTCGTTGCGCAGTTTCGTCGCAATCAGCTCTACCCAGCTTTGCAGGAGCTCATCGGGATTTATCGCACACTCGAGCGTATCCTCCAAGAGCACGAACAGCTGCACCTGAGCGAGCAACTGCAGCTGCTACCAGCCCCAGAAGAAAATCGCACGGTCGAGCGTTCCCACCACGACTCACTGGAGCAACTCTTCGAGTTGATTCGATGGGCAATGCCTCGGCTTGCAGAAGCAATCGAAGAAGGGGCAGCGCTGTTCGACTTTGTCGAAGAAAACATCACGATCTCGAGTGTCGGACTGCTCCCGATGTACACCAGCGAAGGCTACGTTCTCATCCCAGAGCACCGAACGTGCACGCTCCACGTGCTACGCTATACAAGCGCGCAGTTAGTCGAGCACGGCGACCGCTACCGCGCACTCCGCACGACGGAGATTCTTTCCTTGCACAATCGTGGAGTCTGGGAGGCACCCGAAGCTGTCAAGCATCGGTTGATTGAGCAGTATCCAGAGCTACCGAATCCCGCAACGTTCGCGTGCGAGACCGAGCTGGATTTCCCGTATGCCGAAACGATTCTCCCTGTAGCGAAGCGGAAACTCATGCGTGCGCTCAGCGAGCAGTAAACGCGCTCCCTCCAGCGGAGGAAGCGAGGAATCATTCCAGCTCGACCCAGCGCGTCGCTCGGTATTGCGGATGATTTGGCTTGCGCTCATTCTGCCAGGTGTAGAGTCCGATCCGCCGGAAGGAGAACGTGATGGGGAGCTCGCCTGCGAGTGCGGCTGCCCATCTGCTGCGCTCTTGGATTGCGCAGTGGTCGCGGCGAGGCTTCATGCGTGCGACGGTCAGGTGCGGAAGTACGGGTCGTTGCTCCGGATCAAGGTCGAGCGCTCCACGCAAGCGATCGCGCCACTGTGTGATTACACTCCGCAGCGTATCACTGCCCTCGCCGAAGCCGAGCGCAACGACGCTGGCATAGTCCCGCCGCGGCAGGAGCAGTGCTTCCGTTGCAACAGCGCAAAAACGCCCGGAGCGTATCTGGCTTAGCAGCCCAGCGATGCGATCGCTCGGATCAAAGGGCAGTTGTCCAAAGAATGCGATCGTAACGTGGTAATCGGCTGGATGGAGCAACCGCATCCCTTCGACAAGAGGCGGGAACGAAAGGGGGTGCTCGGCTACAGCTTCGATGGCGACAAACCAGTTCGGTTGCATCAACAGTTGGTTCCGTGTCGTTGAATGTGGCGTAATTTCGTGCGGCACTCCATCTGGCGTTCCTTCCTGACGAGGACGCGAGCCGTCATACTCTACCCGCTTGTGTCAATGGACAAATTTATCATCGAAGGTGGCCGCCCCCTTCGCGGTACGATCGCCGTTGCAGGTTCGAAGAACGCAGTGCTCGCGCTCATGCCCGCGACACTGCTTGCGCCGGGTGTCTATCGCATCCGTCGTACGCCCAACCTCCGCGATGTATGGACGATGTCCCGGCTGCTGGCACGGCTTGGTGTGCACGTCGAGCTCTCTCCGGGCGGCGAGCTATTCCTTGATACGCGCTCGATTTCCTCATTCGAAGCGCCGTATGAGCACGTCAAGAAAATGCGTGCTTCGATTTACGTTCTCGGCCCGTTACTGGCACGGTATGGCCGCGCACGTGTCTCGCTCCCCGGCGGCTGTGCATTCGGTCCGCGTCCGGTGGATTTGCATCTGAAAGGCATGGAAAAACTCGGCGCCGAAATTGATGTTGAGCATGGCTACATCAACGCACGTGCTGATCGTTTGCGCGGGGCTACGATTCATTTGGACGTGCCCTCGGTCGGCGCGACGGTGAACATTCTCTACGCAGCCTCGCTCGCCGAAGGCGAAACGATCCTCACGAACGCTGCCATCGAGCCAGAGGTAACGGCGCTGGCGCAGACGCTCGTTGCGATGGGAGCGCAGATCGAAGGAATCGGAACGTCCACGCTGCGCATTCGCGGTGTTCCTGCGCTCACGCCCCTTGAGGTGATCGAGAACATCCCCGATCGAATCGAAGCAGCGACGTACCTGATTGCCGCAGCAGCAACCCGTGGATCAGTGCGGCTGGTCCACGCCAATCCCGACCACCTTGGAGCAGTGCTCGATAAGCTCGAGGAAATCGGATGCACCCTCGATGTAGATGGGAGCACAATCAGCCTTCGCTGCGATGGTGAGATCAGTCCAACGAACGTAACAACGGCCCCGTATCCCGGTTTCCCAACAGACGTTCAAGCGCAGTGGATCACCCTCATGCTTACTGCGCGCGGCACTTCCCGGATAACCGAGACGATCTACCCGACGCGCTTTGGGCACGTACCGGAACTCCGCAGACTCGGAGCAGAGATCGAAATCGCCGACAGCACCGCGATTGTTACCGGTGGGGCCACGTTACAGGGGGCAACGGTAATGTCGAGCGACTTGCGCGCGAGTGCATCGCTGGTTCTTGCTGGTCTGGTTGCAGAAGGGACGACGGAGGTTCTCCGCGTCTATCATCTCGACCGCGGCTACGAACGAATGGAGGAACGTCTGCAGCAACTCGGCGGGCAGATTGTGCGTGTTCCAACCGATGAGTACTAAGCCAATGCGGTTGCTCCTTCTGCTGGCGGTGATCAGTATTTCGGCGACCGTTGCTGATGCTCAGCGATCCCGACACCGCACGACTTCGGATCGAAGCAGTATCCAGGCACGCCAGCGAGAGCTGCTATCGCTCCAGCGCAGCATACAACAGCGGGAGCAGATGATCAAGGAGCTTGCCGCGAAGGAGAAAACCACCGCTAAAGCTGCCGAGCAGCTCCGTCAGCTCATCGAACGTCAGCAGCGCTACTTGCGATTGCTCGATGGTGAACTCCGCGCACTCGATGAACAACTCCGCGCACTCCAAAGCGAGCATCAGCGCCACAGAAGTGATTATAGCCACAATTACGAGCAGTGGCGGCGCTTCATCCTGCTCCTTGTCGCCGCAGACATGCGTGACGATGATGATGCCGGACTCGATACTGCCATCATCAGCGCTGCGTTGCGTGCAATGGAAGCGCGTCTTCGCTCAACACAGCAGCAGCGGGATAGCACAGCCGAAGCTCTCGACCGTTTGCGACAGTATCGCGCGGCGCGCCAGCTCCTGCTTGCGCAGCAGCAGCGAGAACAGCAGCGCTTGCAGCGGATGCTTGCGCTGCGCACGCAACTCCTCGAAAAGCTCCGAAAGAATCGGCAAGCAATTACTGACGAGCTTGGCAAACTGCGGAAAAGTCTGCAGATCATCAAGCAGAGCATCGAACGTCTCAGCCACGCCGAGCGCTCCTCAGCTTCGAAAGGGAAAAGCATGCAGCACGTTGATCTTGGATTTCTCCAGCCACCCGCCCGCGGTGCAATCCTCCGCGGCTATGGCGAGTATCGGCATCCATTGACGGGCGCGCGTGCGTTCAATTCCGGGGTGGATATCGCCGTGCCGGTTGGCACAGCCATCAAGGCGGCAGCAGCAGGAACGGTCGTCTCAGTCCGATGGCTGCCGGCAATGAATACAGTCATCATCATCGAGCACCGCAACGGGATTCGCACCGTCTATGGCAACGTGGAGCGAGCATCTGTCCGTGAAGGGCAACGTGTTGAAGCAGGGGAAACGATCGGCACCAGCGGGGAGACACTCGGCGGTGCATTCGTGCATTTCGAACTCTGGCGTGGTGCCGAGCGACTCGATCCGACGTTCGTCGTCCGATAGCGCATTTCAACTGCCCGAGTTTTCCTGCCGACGGCGTTCCCACTCTTCCATTCTCTGCCGAAGCTCCGCCTCGAATCCGCGATCGGTCGGCACGTAATAGCGCTTGCCTGCCAGCGACGGCGGCAAGTGGTGCTGCGCGACGAGTGCATCGGGGAAGTCGTGCGCGTATTTGTAGCCAGCCCCGTAGCCGAGTTGTTTCATCAGGTGTGTCGGTGCGTTCCGCAGATGGAGCGGTACCGGTTCGTTGCGTGTGCGTGCGATGTCTTCTTGCACGGCGCGGTAGGCGACATAGAGTGCATTGCTTTTCGGTGCGAGCGCCAAATACACGGCAGCCTGTGCGAGCGCGAGATTGCCTTCGGGCATGCCGACGAAGTGGACCGCCTGCTGTGCTGCCATGCAGAGCGAGAGCGCATGAGGATCAGCCAAACCGACGTCTTCACTGGCGATGCGAATCAGACGGCGTGCGATGTAGAGCGGGTCCTCGCCTGCTTCGAGCATACGACCGAGCCAGTAGAGCGCGCCGTCGGGATCGGAATCGCGGATGGACTTGTGCAGCGCCGAAACGATGTTGTAGTGCTCCTCGCCGGCGCGATCGTAGAGCAACCAGCGCTGCTGTGCAGCTTGTTCGACGGCGTCGAGATCGAGCAGCCGAAATCCATCGGCATTCGGTTCAGCCGACTCTGCAGCCAGTTCGAGCGTGTTCAGCATACGGCGTGCATCGCCATCGGCGATCGCGATCAGATGAGCGCGCGCCTGGTCGGTAAGCTGGACGCCGAGCAAGGCAAACCCTTCGTTGCTGGTCAATGCGCGATCGAGGATTTTCTCGAGATGCTCCGGCTGGAGCGGGCGCAGTACGACGACGCGCGTTCGTGAAAGCAAGGCTGCATTGACCTCGAACGAAGGATTTTCCGTCGTCGCGCCGATGAGCGTGATCGTGCCATCTTCGACCGCCGGCAGCACAGCGTCTTGTTGGCTTTTGCTCCAGCGATGAATCTCGTCGATGAATACGATCGTGCGTTGACCTGCGCGACGCCGGCGTTCGGTCGCATCGGCGACGACCGCACGCAACTGGCTGACGCCGGCACTGACAGCGCTGAGCGCGACGAAGTGTGCGCGCGTCGCACGAGCGATCACGTGTGCGAGGGTCGTTTTTCCGCTCCCCGGCGGACCCCACAGGATGAGCGAGGGCACCGCATCGCGTTCGATCGCGCGGCGCAGCGGCGTATCCGGACCGAGCACGTGTTCCTGACCGACGATCTGGTCGAGCGTTTGCGGACGCAGCCGTGCAGCCAGCGGCGGTCGCGGTGCGTCAGCGGCGGGGAATAGCGAATCTGTGGTAGTCGTGTGTGTCACGGGGCGATCGGGATGAAAGAATACACGTCGAATTCTTACCGAGAATCACGCCGATCGAACGTCAATGAATACTGCTGCTCGGAGAGCTGCTCGATGTCGTAGTTGGCGATAAACAACTCCCTGCCGGGCAGCGCGCGTCCTTGCTTGTAGTTGTTCATACCGTACTGAAGCGTCCATTCCACGATGTGCATGTCGCCCCAAAGTGAGCGTACAAGCGGGCTGTCGTCGTACGTTACCAGCCAACGGTGCCGGCAGCGTTTCACTGTCGCAGCAAATCGCTCGTGGTCGAATTGAGTATGCAGCATGCCGTTTCGTCCGTATAGTCGTGATTTCGTAGCGGTCACGTACGGTGGATCGAGAAACAAAAACACGTTCTCGCCCGGTGCCATAACAACAGGCTCGTAATCGCAGCATGTGATTGTCACTCCCTCGAGGAGCTGCGGCAAGATCGCCAAACGATCGATCGCTGACTTGGTAAAGCGACCACGAAACGCTGCCTCCGAATATCCTCCTGCTGCAACGGTACCGGAGAATGTGATGCGATTGAGTACGAAGAAACGTACAGCACGTTCCAGTTCATCGCCTGTGCCGTATGTGGCGACAAGCTCTTCAAACAGAGCACGGCCGTCTTTTGTTGTTCGATGAATGTGGCTGACACAGGCAATAAGCTCATCGCACCGCGTCTGTGCGACTTTCCAAAAACAATACAGCTCCTCGTTGCAGTCGTTTATCCAGTAGCGACGATCGGGAAAAAGTTGGCGCAACCGGAGAAACACCGATCCACCACCGACCATCGGTTCACGGTACTCGGCAAAGTCGGTCGGTACGAGTGGCAATATCTGAGGCAGTGCCCGCGACTTTCCTCCAGGATAGCGAAGAGGACTTGATACGCTGTTATTCATCGCTCCGTTTTTCCAGTATGACCGGAATACCCAGGCGTTCTGACTCGGTGTTCAACCATTTCAGGCTCTCCTTTGCTCGATCGCCGAGATGGACAGTGTTGCAGTATCGTTCCAGAACGGATGGTTCTGATGGCAGGTGCAACTCACCATCGAACTTTGAGCTTGTGAGCCGAAGCTCACAGCGTGTCTTTCTTTGTTTGTCGTCGCCGAGCTGCACTGAATCGAGATGTGCAAAGAGCAACAGCTTGAACAACCCGTCTTTGATATCGTTCAGCGAGGGCAGAATGTGCCGGGTCGTGTGTTTGCATTCACGGATTACGACTGAACCCTCAGGTTCGATTTCGACATCATCGGCCGTCAGATAGTACGTTCCACCGAGATTGTTGCGCAGGACGAAGAGAGCTTTTGTCCCAACGCCCGAAAGGCGCTCCAGCTCGTGACGTGTGGCGGTTTCGTTTGCAGCGGCGCGATAGGAGCGGTCGAGGCTCTGGCTGCAGAATCGTTCCAGATCGAGTTTCTTCTGGTCATGGTTGTCGCGGACCTCATCGAGGAATCGCTCGTGTGTGGCTATGTCATGAACACCGACGCCGAGTCGTTGCGAAATCGAGCGGTATGATTCGATCGCTTTTTCGTACACCCAAAGAAAATCGTCACGAAAATGCTGCTTGTTCCAATGATGTGCGTCGTATTTGTATTCTGCGATCTGGCACAGCTTGTCACGAACGTATGCAGAGTTGAGTTTCTGACGTGTCAAGCGTACGTGGCTTTGCTTTTGTGCACTATCGTACCACGCTAACACGATGTACACATTCATCAGGTTCATCCATGAATACGTGATGTAGGTGATGCGATCCAAATTCGAGTCATTGCGCCGCTCGCCACGTCCTTCGTCTTTGACAATCGGTATGACTGTTACGATTTTGCCGCTGTACCAATACGTATCGTAGATGCGAGCAAAAGGATACGACCGTGTCCGCTTTGGGCTGCTCCATCGGGAATAGGCAATCGCCCAGTGATTGGGATGCTCGACGATCCCCGATGCTCGTGCCCCGTTGATATCGAAATCGTCTATCGTGTAGCGCGGTAGCTCGGAGGTTTGTCCTCTAAAGCACAGCCTTCGTATTTGTCCTTGAATTTTCAGTGGAGGCATCGCCGTACCTACATATTCCGCCGATACTGTCCGCCGACCTGGTAGAGTGCATGCGTCATCTGACCGAGCGAGCAGACAGTGCACACGTCCATCAGCGTGGCGAAGATGTTCTCGCCGCGTCGGGCGGTGTCTTTCAAACGCTTCAGCGCTGCTTCCGAGCGCTCGGCATTGCGACGCTTGAACGCTTCGAGATTGGCGATTTGCTGTTCTTTTTCCTCGGTCGTCGAACGGATGACCTGCTCGGGCACGATCGTCGGCGAGCCGTCTTTCGACAAAAACGTATTGACACCGACGATCGGTAGCTGTCCGCTGTGCTTGAGCGATTCGTAGTAGAGCGACTCTTCCTGAATCTTGTTGCGCTGGTACATCAGCTCCATCGCGCCGAGCACACCGCCTCGTTCGTTGAGTCGCTGGAACTCTGCATAGACCGCCTCTTCGACCAAGTCGGTCAGCTCCTCGATGATGAACGAGCCTTGCAGCGGGTTTTCGTTTTTCGCCAGACCCAGTTCCTTGTTGATGATCAGTTGAATGGCGACAGCACGACGAACGGATTCTTCCGTCGGCGTCGTGATGGCTTCGTCGTAGGCGTTCGTGTGGAGCGAGTTGCAGTTGTCGTAGATCGCATAGAGCGCTTGCAGCGTGGTGCGAATGTCGTTGAAGGCGATCTCTTGTGCGTGCAGCGAGCGCCCCGACGTTTGGATGTGATACTTGAGCATTTGCGAGCGCTCGTTGCCGCCGTATTTGTACTTGATCGCTTTCGCCCAGATACGCCGCGCCACACGACCGATGACCGAGTATTCGGGATCGAGACCGTTGGAGAAGAAAAACGACAGGTTCGGTGCAAAATCGTCGATGTGCATGCCGCGCGAGAGGTAGTACTCGACGTAGGTAAAGCCGTTGGCGAGCGTGAACGCCAATTGCGTGATCGGATTGGCGCCGGCTTCGGCGATGTGATAACCCGAAATCGAAACCGAGTAGAAATTGCGCACGCGATTGGCGATGAAGTATTCCTGCACGTCGCCCATCATGCGGAGCGCGAATTCCGTCGAGAAAATGCACGTGTTCTGCGCTTGGTCTTCCTTGAGAATGTCCGCTTGGACAGTGCCGCGCACTTGCTCGAGCGCACGCCGCTTGCACTCGGCATAGACGTCCGGCGGAAGCACTTCGCTCCCGCTGACACCGAGAAGCAGCAAGCCCAAGCCATTGTGACCCTCGGGAAGTTCGCCCGCCGGTGCTCCGGTCGCGATGTTGCGATAGACCGGACGCGGCAGGTCGAGCCGGCGATAGATTTCCTCGATGCGGCGCTCGATCGCTTCGGTCAAGCCTTGCTCGCGGATGTACTTTTCGCACTCTTGATCGATGGCGGCATTGAGGAAAAACGCCAGAATCATCGGCGCCGGTCCGTTGATGGTCATCGAAACCGACGTCGTCGGTGCGCAGAGATCGAAGCCGGAGTAGAGCTTTTTCGCATCGTCAACGGTCGCCACGCTCACGCCGGAATTGCCGATCTTGCCGTAAATGTCCGGGCGTCGGTCGGGGTCTTCGCCGTAGAGGGTGACCGAGTCGAACGCCGTGGAAAGTCGTGCGGCGGGCATGCCGTAGGAAAGGTAGTGGAAGCGCTTGTTAGTGCGTTCAGGCCCCCCTTCGCCGGCGAACATGCGCGTTGGGTCTTCATTCTGGCGCTTGAAAGGATAGACGCCCGCAGTGTAGGGGAATTTGCCGGGGAAATTCTCCTGCATCGCCCACCGGACAATATCGCCCCAGTCGTGGAATCGTGGCGTAGCGATCTTGGGGATTTTCAAATGTGAGAGGGATTCGTGGTGATTGCGGACACGAATCTCTCGTCCACGGACTGTGTACACGTATTCTTCGCCCTGGTAGGCGGCAAGTTCTTCCCTCCAGCGTTCCAGGAGACGTCGAACGTCAGGTTCGAGCTGGGCAAGGAGGCGCTCGTACTCGGTACGAAGTGCATCATAGGCAGCGGCACGACTGCTGCTCATCTGGTGACCGTTGACGTGTGGTGGGGAGAGCGTCAGCGTTTCGAATTCTGCCATTGCCGTAACGTGGACGTTATCACCATGCTACAAACTTACTTCCAGCGCAGTTCAAAGACGAACCACCTGCCTGGGGAATGTTCGGCGGAAGAGGGCGTGGGTTGTAAGTGTCTCCGCTGGTGACTACGTCCGCGAAGGGGGAAAGGAATTCTCCTCAAGTTAGCGACGTGCCGCCAGCATTGCATCGAGCACCCGAGGGAAATCTTCCTCAAACATCAAGACGCGGTGGCGCTCGTGGCCTGGACCTTGGGACTCGATCAAGAGTACCATACGCTGATGCCCTTGGGTTGGCTCGATGTCAACAAAGTAGGTGCGCTTTCCTGCTCGCACCATTTGGGAAAACAGTGTTGGTCGCTTTTTCTCCATCGGGACCTCCAGCTACGAGTACAAATCAACATGGATCGCGGTTTATCCACCAATCATCACAGTTGGGCATCCACCGACGATGGTTCCACCATGCGCGGTCATGTCACCCATGCGTGCAGCGGGCTTGCCGCCGATAAGGACAGTCATTGAGCCTTTGGCGAGCGTATCGGGTGTACCGGCACATACGCAGAGATCGGCTGCAGTTGCAGCCGGGAGTCCGCCGATGAGCACAGTGGGTGCGCCTGGGCCGGTGATTGGACCTCCAACGTGCGGGTTCGGCCCCGGATCAACCATTGGACATGTGTGCATATCAGTAATGCGAGCTGCTGGCGGCATCGTGCGTCTCTATCGTTCGATCCAGATACCTGTTGATCGTTGGGCTGAAGGAGGGAGCGTCTCGATGGGAACGCCATTGGCGTAACGTACTTGTTCGACGATGTTGCCGAACGAATCGTATGTTGAACAGACCCCATCGAGCTGATCGTTGCTGAACATTAGCCGTTGAACAAGATTTCCAGCGTCGTCGAAAACCAGCGTCTCGCCTGAGAGTTTGCCATCAGCGTACTGTTCAATTCGCTTAGGGCGGCCATTTGGGGTGTAGAGTCGCCGTTGTCCATGGAGTGTGCCATTGCGGTATTCTGCGGTCATAAGAGTTGTACCGTTTGGTGCAAAGCATTCGAGCAACCCCTGCAAGCGTCCGTTGGAATACTGCGCCCGTTGGACAAGTTGGCCATTGTAGAAGGTCTCTGCCAGGCCGTCGAGCATACCGTTGACGTAGTTCATCTGCTGGATCACTTCGCCAGCGTCGTTGTACACAACCGCCACTCCATGAGGGATTCCGTGGTGGTAGTGCATCCGAAGGCGGAGTTGCCCGTTAGGGTGGTAGTAGAGCGCCTGGCCGTGCGGCACACCGCCAACACACGGGATTTCTGCTTGGACAATGCCGTTTGGGTAGGTGGTCCGCTGTAGCTCTTCCATTCCAAAGCACGCTCAGTTGATCATTACGATTGAGCCGCGGACAGCGGTTTGTCCGGCAGAGCTTAGTTCCGCTTGTGCTGTTCCTGATTGCTTCAGTGCGGATTGAGCGGTAACATTGACGTTGAGTCCGTTGATATCCACTCCGGCAGTGCCTTTGAGAGTAAGATTGGCTGTGGCCTCAACAGCGGAGTTCTGGAGTGATTTGATTGTCAAATTTTTGTTGGTTTCGATGGAGATGTCGCCACGGACGACAATCTTTAGATTCCCATCAACGGTGAGGGTGTAGTCTTTTTTCACTTCGACGGTTGTGTTGGCGTTGTAGGTCTCGCTGTTATCGCTGTCAACGGTCAGCGTTCGCTTGTTTTTGATGGTAAGCGTTTCGTCATGGTTGATGGTTGTGGCTCGGTCGTTCTCGACGAGAGTATTCCAGTCTTTCTGAGCGTGGAGGTAAATTTCCTCGCTGTTTTTCGTATCCGTAAATCGAAGCTCGTTTCCGGCGGAGCCATTCGGTGTCGAACGTGTGAGGATCGTCGAGACATCTTTTTTGCTGGGCTGCGTATAGGGAGTTGGCTCGGCTGGGTTGAAGATTGTTCCAATGACGATCGGGCGGTCGGGATCGCCATCGAGGAAGGCGACAACTGCTTCCATGCCAACACGTGGTATGAACATTGTTCCGTACCCGTTACCTGCCCAAAGCTGCGCAACGGGGACAAAGATGGAGTTCGCATCGTCTTTATTGCCTGGATTCGACCAGGGGAAGAGAATATTCACCCATCCGTGCTCATTGGTATAGATTTCGTCATTGCTCGATGGGGGGCCCACGACTCGGCCGACCAAGTAGCCATGAATCTGTGGCTTCGGAGTGCGTTGGGGAGGACGGTAAGGATGCTGTTTTGGTTGGGCACGGAATTCATTCCAGTACTCTGTTTGGGTGCAGTGATGATGAACTTCTGTCAGGAAGTACGCTTGATTGAATGCGGAAATGTCGTGGTCGGCAAGATCAACCACATATCCTGCAGTGAGCGCTCGGACGGTACTTTCGCCGCTGATGATGCTGGTGAGGGCTTCCCATCCCTCGGCGCGGATGTTGGCTGTTTGATCAGCCACCTCACGTGTTTCAAGGTTCGGTGGTGCGTGGTAGAATGATGCACCGTTGATGGTGACCCCACGAGAGAGGGAGGCAGTGCTTGCTACAACTTGGGCAGTGTGGTGATTGTAGTTGCCGACAGCAACGCGTGCGGGCAGGTGACGCTCACTCCATGCGAACCGGTGACATTGGCGTTCCAGTACAGGGAGTTGCCAGACCATCCGGTGTGGGTCACTGCGAATTGCTGCTTCGAACCGTATGGTTTCGAACGATGGGATGTACTCGCATGTCTGCACTGTGTCGGTCAGGTGCATGGTACAGCGTTTACCCTCGTGCTCGAAGTAGTAGAAAATCCCCTCTTCCTCAAGGAGGCGCGAGAGAAAGTCGAGGTCGGTTTCGTCGTACTGAACGCAGTACGGGCGGACGCGATGGTATCCTTTCAGGTGAAATTGGAAGTCGCTTCCGCTGCTGAGTCCTGAGCGTTTGAGAACCTCTTCGACGATGTCCGGAACACTCGCTTCCTTGAATACGCAGCAGTTGCGACGGTAGGCTAGTCGTGCTAGTCGTGGGACGATGCGAAGGCGAAGGTCAAGCATCCCATCGCTTGTTGTCAGCAATTCGCACGTAGCAACGATGCCAACGATACTGCGCCAGGTGCGCGTCTGGGCAGGCAGAGCCTGGTGCGAGAAATGAACGCAAATATCCTGCTCAACAACTGCCGCGGGGTCGAGCGTCGAACGTCCAAGTCGAAGGGTGAGGGTATACTCAAATGGACGCGAGACACATTCGCTTCCATCGAAGGAGAGGAAGACGTAATCAACCCTCTCGAGCGGTGTGCATTCAATGCGGAGAAAGGAAGGGAGAGTCGTTGCCATTGGGTGCTCACGCGGATTCTGGAACTGATTCGCTGGAAATATGGAAGAGGAATTCCCCCGTTGGTCCAACATCCACTGTTGCTGTTCCTACAGGTCGTTTCTCTCGGAGGCGTTCGAGCAAACGGGTGGAAAGGTCTGGCAGCACCGAGTGGGTCAGGATGTTATCAATGTTCCGTGCACCAGAATCAGGATCTGTGCAACGGCGGGCAATTTCCTCTACAAGAGCATCGGTAATCGTGAGTGCAGCGTTGTACCGTTCGCGGTAGAGGAGCTCGATGCGTCGGAATTTGAGGCGCACAATTTGGGCAAGCTCCTCCTGACCGAGGGGATAGTATGGGATCGTCACCATCCGTCCCAGTAACGCTGGTTTGAAAAATGCTTGGAGTTCGGGGCGAATAGCTTCGACCACTTCTTCCATCGGTGGGCGCACGGGGCTGCGTTTGCACAGCTCAACGATCGTTTCCGTTGTCAAATTCGAGGTCAGGAGAATGACGGTGTTCTTGAAGTCCACCTCGACGCCTTCGCTGTCTTCCAGAACCCCTTTATCGAAGACCTGGTAGAACAGCTCAAGGACATCGGGATGTGCTTTTTCGACCTCATCGAGCAATACGACTGAATACGGGTTACGACGCACTGCTTCAGTCAGGACACCGCCTTTGCCATAGCCCACATAGCCTGGCGGGGCACCCTTGAGGAGGGAGACCGTGTGTGCTTCTTGGTACTCGCTCATCGCGATGACAGTCAGATTTTTTTCGCCGCCAAAAAATGCGTCTGCCAACGCGAGGGCAGTTTCAGTTTTGCCAACGCCGCTGGGACCGACCAGCAGAAAGACGGCGGTAGGCTTATTGGGATCGCTCAGTCCAGCCATCGCGATTTGCATACGCTTGCAGATAGCGTCAATTGCATGCGGTTGACCCTTGACGCGCTCGCTGAGAGCCTGTTCGAGAAGGTGAATCGAAGAAGCATTGTCGGCGAGCATCTTGCTGACGGGAATGCCCGTCCACTGGGAGAGCACTGTTGCAATCGTCATGCTGTCGACGTAAGGCTGGACTAAAGGTTCATCCTGCTGCAGTGCGCGAAGCTCACTTTCCAGTTGTGTGTAGTGCTCCAGCGCATTCGATACCTCCTGCTGATTATCGCTTGCAACTGCCGATTCAATCGTTGCCAATGTATTCGTGATTTGGCTAACCAGTGCACGCTCACGTTCCCACCGTTGCGTAAGGGAGGCTGCTTCCTGACGGTTCGCATCCAAGCGGCTGTGCAGCTCTGCTAACCGGACGCTGTGGCGGGGGACAAGGCGATCTTCGCGTTCCAATGCGGAAATTTCTTTTTCGAGAAATTCCTTCTCCGCGTCGAGTGCTTCCAACCGAGCAGGAATGGACGTTTGGGTTATCGCAACGCGTGCGCAGGCAGTATCAAGCACGGAGAGTGCCTTGTCCGGTAGCTTTCGTTCAGGGACGTAGCGATGGGAAAGTTTGACAGCAGCGGTAACCGCTTCGTCGAGAATGCGAACCTTGTGGTGGTACTCAAATTTTTCCACCATGCCCCGCAACATGTTGGTTGCACTGTCGAGAGAGGGTTCTTCGATTTTGACGACCTGAAAGCGGCGAGTCAACGCGGGGTCCTTTTCGAAGTACGCTTTGTACTCTGCCCATGTTGTTGCAGCGATCGTTCGCAGCTCGCCTCGTGCTAGTGCGGGCTTGAGCAGATTGGCGGCATCGTTCTGGCCGGCAGCACCCCCAGCGCCGATGAGTGTGTGGGCTTCATCAATGAACAGGATAATTGGCTGTGGTGAGCTTTTGACTTCCTCGATAACTTGTTTGAGTCGGTTTTCGAATTCCCCTTTCATGCTGGCGCCCGCTTGGAGTAACCCCATATCGAGCGATAGGAGTCGGACCTGGCGGAGCATCGGAGGAACGTCGCCACGAACGATTTTTTGGGCGAGTCCTTCGACAACAGCGGTTTTGCCGACCCCTGGTTCTCCAGTCAAAATGGGATTGTTCTGACGTCTGCGCGTGAGGATGTCTATAGCTTGGCGGATCTCCGCATCGCGGCCGACGATCGGGTCGAGCGTGCCAGAGCGCGCTTGTGCAGTCAGGTCTGTTGTATAGGCATCGAGTGCTTTACTCGAGCGTGGTCGGCTCGGTTCGAGCACTGCAGTCTCCCCGTCAGTCTGTGTTGCCGTCGTCGGCGTGGGGGCATCGGGACGATCCTCGAACGATCGCTCGATCAAGTCGCCTAGCTGTTGCCAGAGCACATCGCGCTGAATGAATGCCAGCGAAGAACTCATCTCCACCATGATCGGCCGGAGTGCATCACTGCGGTACATCGCCATCAAGACGGCACCCGAACGAATGCGATCGAAGCCTCTGCTGAGACTAACCGTGCGTGCTTGGTCGAGCAGTTCGACCAAGTGGGGCGATATGCTTGGGGTGCGAGTATTTCCACCTTTGAGTTTGCTCAATGCGCTAAGCACTTGCGTTTTGACCTCCCCAATCGGAATGCGGAACGCATCGAGGATTACCGCCACATCTGTATTGGGCATCTCGAGCAGAGCGAAGAGGTAGTGCTCGATATCCACGGCATAGTGTGTCTGCTTGACACAGAGTTGAGCTGCCTGTTCGAGCGCACGCCGGCAGGTACTATTGAGCTGCTCGACTAAGAGCCGAATGTTTGTGTCCATGAACGTGCTGGATGGGTGGAACAGAAGATGAGGATGCAGATTGATTGGCAACCCTCTCTTGAGAAGGTGGGGCAATGACAGGTGCCCATCGGTAACGGAGAACCGTTGCAATGAATGGTCGTGGTTCGGTGGAGGAACGACGATGCGGCATGAGCCACGCACGAACGCCAAGCGCTGCATCTGCGGTACCAAGGACTGCAGGGCGAACCTCCTGGCGATCAAGCTCAAGTTCAACGGTGATGCTCATTGCATCGTGGGAAAGGAATCGAACGATGGCGCCGAGCCGATGATGTTCGGTGCCTCCGGGGATGAGTGCACTAAAACGCGTTGCAGAGCAGGGGCCAATGCGGAGAATGCATCCATCGAGGGGGTTATATGCACGAGTGCCGCAAATCGCAGTGCGCCCCAACTGGGAATTCTGACCGTGCGTTCCAATACGTGTGAAAGTGCGTGGATCGAGCTGAAGCCATGCGGGGCGGAAGGGAATGACCGTTGCGGGACAGCCTGTGCTTTCGGCAACGATAGCTTCAATGGCTGCTTTGCTGAAGCGATTCCCTGCCATGAGCCCTGCGAAGGGTAGCAGCTCGCGCTCGACAATTCCAGATGCATTGCGAAGGACCGGCATCCCCAGGCCGATCAACGCAAAAAAGATACGCGCTGCTGGAGCATGCTCCGGGGGGACGTTGCTGTACGTTGGGCGATACGTCCGCCGAACACGGGCGTGGAGAGCAACGAGCCGATGGTTGAAGATATCGAGAAAGTCGCGTAATGGTGAGCTTCCACGCTTGAGCTGGCGGAGAATCTCATCAGTGACAAACTCGGGTAGGATGCCGTGTGCGCCTGCTAATCCAAGGTGATGGACCACTAACGTCGGGGGCTCCTGCGGAAACGTTGGTGGTATCACGAGACCAGCAAGATCCGCAGGGGGAAAGCTCTTGCTGACCGCTGAAGAAAACCGAACACTTTCCCGATCGAACAGTGTGGTTTCGCCTGGTAGCAGTGTCCCCGGTCGCATCCGTTCGAGGATTCGCAGGGCTTGATGCAATTCGAATGCTGTCGGTTCAGCGCGGAGATCGTCCGCAAGGCTCCGTGGGTGGAATCGAAATGGTTTCATTGCCACTGCAGAGGAATGTCCGGAGACCACGTTTTCCATGTGCTAGGGCGCCGCACACCATTGACCGCAAACAGGGTGAAGGAGTTGATCTGCTCATGCAAGCGATAAAATTCCCGAAGCACGCGGGCCAGGAGCAAAGCGCTACTGCCAGCGAAGAGTTCCTCGTCGAGCGTCAGCGTGATCTCTTTCCCTCGCAGGTAGCCGAAGGCGCGTGTATCGCCAACGCGACGAACGATTGGTCGAACAGTCAGCGCTGTAATCCCTTCGATTTGGCGATCGAGGTAGGTGGTGTTACCCACGTTGTAGAGCCGAAGAATTTCTTGAAGTGCACCAAGTGCAGTTTCTGGGTTTGTCAGCGACAGGTAGTTGAGCGATAGGTGTGAGATCACGCGCCATCGAATTGAGCCGCTCAAAGGTGGATCAATCTGTGGGGTGGGCTGGTGGATCAGCTCGACGCGGCGGAGTGGCAGACCGGCAATGTCTATTGTCAGCGGTGATCGCTCTGGTAGATTGTGCGCTAGATGACGGTTCGTGCAGAGTATGTGCCCGAAGACTACTCCGCTGGCTGGTGCGGACGGGCGGAATTCTCGATCGACAAAAGAAAGGTACATTTCCGTGCCAGGTTTGTCTTTGCGAAGGGTCGGCATCCGACGGGCGTACCAATAGACCCGGTCGGAGGCGCGGACGAACGTTCCATGATGGAGCGAAAAGTAGGGACGGAGAATTTCAGTGTCGCTTTCTGGGTCCATCGAGCCGCTCAGATGAGCAATCGAGTGCACTTCGGTCATCAAATCACGTCGGGCGTCGGCGACCAATCGGTATTGAACGTGGCGATGGTCAATGGCGATTGGCTCGCTGATTTTTGGGAAGAGGTTGACGATCGGTGTGCAGTGGAGCTTGAACGAATCGGTGCTAAGTAGCCGGTGCTCGTGGGGAAGCGTGCGTAACGGGAGGAGTATCTCAAGGGTGGATGAATCGAGTGGTATGGTATCAAGGCCTGTGATGTCAACGAAGAGGAATTTTTCCGGCAGTGCAAAGTACTCCTGGAGGAGGCGATATTGCGGGTGTGCGGTCGGAAGGAATGGCAGGAGTGCTTCATCGAGGTGAAAGCCGACTTCACGGAGGCTGTCACTCCCGAGCCATGAGATCGTTTGTGATGCTGGAGATGTGATGCCTACATCAATGAGTTGTGTATGGAGAAGTTCATACAGTTCGAATGCGAAGGATTTGTTCGCACCGAGGTAGAAGCGCAAGTATGGTGGAGCAAATTGCGCGATAGGTGCTTTGGGGGACTGGATGCGGATGCGAATTGCGGCAGCCGCAGTTGCAAATCGCGCATCAGGGGGCAATAAGCCTGGTTCGCAGATTTCAACGCGCGAGACTTCAAATGGGTAGAGTGCTACTGGGTACGCGGTGCGGAATGTGAGAGTGTATCCTTCGCTCAGATCCGCGTAGAGCAGTGTGTTGCGTGGTATGTGGATCGGTGAGCTCGCGTTCGCTGCGGGATCGAGCGCAATGTGAGCGATGCTCATCGAGGGGATTGGCTCGAGGAAATGCGGGTAGAGGTTGTCAAGGAGTGCGTAGGATATTTCGGGAAACTCAGCGTCAATGTTCAGGTGGATTCGAGCCGCCAAGAAAGCAAAAGCTTCGATGAGACGCTCGACATGAGGATCGCCTGACTGCGATGTCGAGAGCTCCAAGCGTGAGGCGATCTTGGGATACTTGTGCGCAAATGCTGCACCCGCCGAGCGGAGATATTCAAGCTCGGTTTCGTAGTAGCGCAGCAGCTCATCACGATGGTTCTCGTTCATGGATGCTCACCGTTCCAAACTTTCCACTGAGGACAAGGTAAAGGCGCAGGTCGTCGGTCAGCGGCTCAACGTGGAGTTGTGCACTCAGGCGTATTTGTAATGCTTGTTCAAGCGATTGGGGGTCAGCACTGATTAATTCTGCGCGGACATTCTGTAACCGTGGTTCGAATGATGCTATTGCCCGTTCGATGCTCCGTACCAGCCGGTGCATTTGGCTTCTGTCGCCGATCGAATAGGCGCTGTAGTCGGGAATGCCGAAATCTACCACAGTGAGTTGGGCGTTCTCAACGTCACGAAGCCGTGCATTGAGAAGGTGCTCGAGCTGCTCAATGATCGAATGCTTGACCTCGGTTATTCCGATATAGCCAGCACTCGTTGTTGGATCGGCGTCTAACTTGTCACTGAGGAGATCGAACAACAGCGCCTTTGTGCGGAGAAATGGAGATGTACGTTGTGCCATGATCCTAGTTCGAATTACTACAGAAAGCCCGCATCGCTCGAGACAACGAGAGTGCGGGCTTCCTGTGTGTGGGTACAAATCGTTCAGTACCTGTCAAGATGGCTACGCGATTTTGTTCGTGACGCGATCGTACGTGATGACCCGCTGCGATCCTTCCTTCCCGGTTTGATGGTCTGTGTCCTTGTAGATGTACTTGATTTTTGAGTAGTTGATACTGACCGATTCCTGTGGCAGGCCACCGTTGTTCGCTTGCCACTCGACCCTCGTAATGACGCAGCCTTCCATGACGATTTCGAGGTAGCAAACCCGCTTGTTTGGTCCAGTGCTTCGGTAACACTTGACGACGACCTGATCATGATGTTCGCCTCCCCAGCAAGATTTCAGAATGTGTGGTGTAGCGCTGTCAGTCAGTTTGGTGAAAGTGAAATCACCGAACTGCACGATGCCCGATGTCCCCGATCCCGCAAAGCTCCGCTCACTGGTTACAGGCATTGTGAAACCATCTGCGAACGACTGGATCTCGATAGCGTTCTTATTCTCATGGTCTTCGCTATCGCCTGGGATTTTGCTGATGGTCAAATAGCTGGCGAACAGCTCAGTGTGCACATAGGGACGGAAGAGCGGTGGAATACGCTCTGTGCCAAGTGCAGCGACCCGGCCGGCAATCAACGCGAGCACGTTGAACAGCACCCAGGGATGCGCCTGGTTAGATGCCAGGAGCGTCTCCAGCAGTGGCAGCTCGTTCGTCAAGCACGCGACGTAGAACTTGAACTCGTCAATCACCAGCTCGCTAATGCCGGGCTGCGGGTTGTTGATGCGTTGAACAAATTGCTGCGCTTTATCCCGGAGGCGTTGGATAATATGACCGATCGCATCTCCCAGTGGAGAATCACGTTCGACCTGGAGCCAGGGCGGAATGTACGACGTCAAAGCAGGACCTTCGTGTTCCCATGTAACTTCAGCAAGGGGGATGCCGACCAATCGAGCAGGCAAGGTGTCCGCCAAGACCAGCTGCACCTGTGGTGAGAGAACTAGCAGATCAATCCGCTCGTGGCCCTGTTCGCCGTAGGTCAACACTTTTTGCTCCGCCAGACGAAATCGTCGGTACCCAGCTTGCAGCTCTTCCTCTCCAGCAGCCGCCAACGCAACCCATATACGGCTTGCTCGATCGCGCAGTTGCTCAGCAGCAGTACGCAGATCCAACTGCAATGGCTCCGCTTCGGATGAACTCGCATCATAGACAACGACTGTTCCATCGGGAAAAATTGCTTCGAGCGAGGCGATCTCGATAATTCCTGCGCTCAGTGCTGGCGTATGGAAACGGAGGCGGCGAATGCCCCAACTATACGGGTGGAGCATCATCGCTCGGTAGTGGATCAGCGCATCACTTCGTGCGAAGCCATAGCGGAAGTGCTCCGGCTGCAGGAGCATGCCGTCGTACCAGTGTAACGGCGATTGGGGCAAGAAGTGCGGTTCCATTGAATGAACATCCGTGGTGACGGTAGAGCGGAATCGGGAGCATTCGCTACCGGTGAGCAGCCTCCATGCACCGTTACTCAGCTCAATTCCTGTGCCAGTTAGTGCTACTCTGGTACGCGATGGTACGGTAGTGAACCCTCCTGCAGCGAATTTATCGCAGGTTGTGCACTTTCCACAATACGCAGTTTCCCTGATTTATACGCCCATGCTGACCTTAGCGTTGCTGTGCACGTTCGAAGTTCCCATCCCTGTCTGCTCAACCCAGTTCTGCATAGTACGCCTGTTGGCGGCAACGCAATGGACAGTCGGGCACATCCTGCCCTAAATTTGTGCCAACGTTGTGAGCAAGACCTATGCGCATCGCTTGTGTGCTCCTTTGGTGGCTCGTGGGTTGTTCATCGAGCATTTACTTGACGGTACAAACTGATGCGAATGCAAACTTCGGCGCGCCTGTACCGGTTGATGTTGTGTTCGCAAACAAGCCGGAGCTTGAAAACCAACTTCTGCCGCTCACCGCAGCAGAATGGTTCGCCAAACGCTCCCAGATTCAACGCGATTATCCCGACGAGAGCATTCTCCGCGTTGTTTCGTTTGAATTCATCCCTGGTCAGCAGCGCTCGGAACAAAAGATCAAAGGCAATGGGGCAGAGATGGCAATAATCTTCGTCAACATGGGGCGCTCCTCAGCGACTAACCGCGCACGCGTTCCCACTGGTTCAACTGTTTCGTTGCGAATCGGCGAAGGAAGCTACCAGCTCGAGCTGGAGAAATAAGCGTCCGCAGCCAGAGGCTACTGTCGTACCAAACAGCTAATCCCACCTGCGCAGGAGCATGCGGACGAGCAAGCGCCTTCCCGGCTGCGTGAGTACTGCCGACGCACGTTAGAGTACTGCCACACGCTGCATCATCTCGAGTGTCTGTTCCAGTGGAGTGAAGTCGTCTTTCTGTTGGCGCAGAAGATCGAGCAGCGCTGGACGCATTGCAATGGCACGATCGAGCTGGGGATTGGTTCCCGTTTGATAGGCGCCGACGGCGATGAGGTCTTCCGCTTCGGCGTAGAGTGCTAATGCTTGCTTGAGTGTAGTTGCTGTGCGGCGATGCTCAGGAGAGACGATGTCGTCCATGAGCCGGCTGATGCTCTGCAAAACATCGAGTGCAGGGTAATGCCCTTGCTGGGCAAGCTTGCGGGTGAGCACAAAATGCCCATCCAAAATCCCGCGTGCAGCATCAGCGATCGGTTCGTTCATGTCGTCACCCTCGACCAAGACGGTGTAGAGCGCCGTGATGGTGCCAACGTTGGATGTACCAGCACGCTCCATGACGCTATGGAGCAGCGCAAAGACCGAGGGCGTGTAGCCTTTCGTCGTCGGTGGCTCGCCGACTGCAAGCCCTACTTCACGCTGCGCCATCGCCAAGCGTGTGACAGAATCCATCATCAAGAGAACGTCAAGACCTTGATCCCGGAAGTATTCCGCGATGGTGGTTGCCACCAATGCTGCCTTGATGCGAATGAGCGCCGGCTGATCACTGGTTGCGCAGACAACGACAGAACGCTCCAGCCCTTGCGGGCCGAGATCTTTTTCGAGGAATTCGCGGACTTCGCGGCCACGCTCCCCAATGAGCGCAATGACGTTGATGTCGGCGCTTGTGTGGCGTGCAAGCATCCCAAGCAACGTGGACTTTCCGACACCAGAACCTGCAAAGATTCCGACACGCTGGCCTTTTCCGATTGTCAGGAATCCATCAATCGCACGGACGCCGGTCTGGAGCGGTGACGTAATACGCTGCCGCTCCAGTGGCGAGGGCGCGTCCGCATACACCGAGCGACGTTCTGCAACGCCAATTGGAGCAGTATCACCATCGAGCGGCCGACCGAGCCCATCAAGGACGCGCCCCAACAGAGCAGGACTGAGCCCTACCTCCAACGACCGTCCAGTTGCAATAAGCTTCATCCCGGGCATCAAACGGTGCGTTTGACCAAGCACCATCGCGATGATACGGTTATCGCGGAAGCCGACGACTTCGCACTCAGCAACGCACTCTCCCTTCGGCGTGCAGAGGCGGAGGATTTCGCCGATGGCAGCTTGTGGACCGATGCTTTCGATCGTCAGTCCGACGACGTTGGCGATCGTCCCGCTGTGCTCGATGAGTTCCGTCGGCGAAAGGCGAATTGTCTTAGACAGCATTGGACTGCTCTTCTGGGGATGGTGGTGGCGTGTGTAGTTGCTCGGCAATGATCGAGCGCGCGCGCTCGAGCTGCGTTGCCAGTTGCGCGTCGAACGTGCCGAGCGCTGTTTCGAGGATGCAGCCGCCTAGTTCGACCGCTGGGTCTGCAACTAGCGTGATGGTGCGGCTCTCGCCAGTGCTCACGAGCGGATTCCCAGCTTTTTCGAGTGCCTGGAAATCAGCAGGGTGCAAACGAATAGTGACCGCATCTTTGCCATGGTACTGCTCGAGTGCTGCTTGCGCTTGTGCAACGACGCATTCAATGCTCCGCTCAGCCTCGGTGCGGAGGATTGCCCGTGCGATGGTCACTGCAAGGTCGAGCGCAACGTGCTCGGTGCGTTCAATTGCCTGAGCGTACTGGCGCTGCAGCTCGACGATGGCGCTATCGAGACTTCGCACTCGCTCGGTCAGTGCGCGGAGCTCTGTTTCCAGCACAGCGGTTGCTACTTCTTGCCCTTCTGCAAAACCGCGATCGTAGGCAGCCTGCACTTCCTGTTGCACCTGTTCGATCGTAAAGAGCGGCTCTTGCTGAGGCGGTGCTACCGACTCCGAACCCTGCGGCAGCGATTCTTCGGGACGATCTTCCAGCGGTGTATCGTCGGAGAAATCCTCCAGGGCCAGTGGTTCCAGGTCACCTGCATGGTAGTCACGAAGGATGCGAATTCGTGCAGGTGAATCAAACAGAGTGATCCTCGTTTGTGTGGGCATAGTGCATCATGAGCACAGGATGGATTACCTTGAGCCAGTGCAAGGATTGTGCCAAACGGCACGCGTGCAAAACGTTCGCGTGGAGTGCCAATGTGCCGAGTCATTGCTCTGCTGTCCGTACGAGACGGAGACCGACCCCGAGCATTCGACGCGTCGGTGCAACGGAGGACTGGCGTGATGCTGCGCGATTGTCACGCGCTCCGGTCAGGTAATTGCCCCCACGCACACGGCGGTAGTACCCATTTGCTGGGCCGCGAGGGTCGAGTGTGTCTGCAGGTCCGTAGGGAAGTCCACTGTCCCAGTCCCAGACAAACTCAGCGACATTGCCGATCATGTCGTAGAGTCCCCATGCATTTGGCTCTTTTTGACCGACTGGATGTGGGAGCAGGTTCGAGTTGATGCAGTACCATGCGATGCGGTCCAGCGCTGGATCGAGCGTGTCGCTTGCCAGACATCCTCCGTAAGGATTGCCGATCTGCCCGCTATAGACGTCAGTGGTCGTGCCAGCCCGTGCTGCATATTCCCACTCCGCTTCGGTTGGGAGGCGAAAGCCATTGGCCGTCCAGTCGCACTCGACGGTATCACCGCGGATGCGATAGCAGGGCCGCAGTCCAGAGCGAATCGAAAGCCGATTGCAAAAGTCCACAGCATCAATCCACGAGATGCTCTCGATTGGTAGGGAAGGCCCACTATGGTAGGCAGGGCTTGTCCCCATCACTTGCTCCCACTGTGCTTGCGTGATTTCGGTCACGCTCATAAAAAACGGAGTCGAAATTCGCACCTGCAGGAGCGGCTGTTCGTTGAAACTGACACGCGTCGAGCCACGGAGGTACGCCCCTGCTGGGATGAATACCATCGGAATGTCTGGAGGGGCAGTGCGGATGTTGACCAGGAGAAAACCAGTTCCCAAGGTGTTCCCATCCTTTCGAACTGTTACTGAGACGCCATACCATCCGATGGCAGAATAACTGAACTCAACTGTCGGCGTGCGGCTGACAATGCGAGTGGTGTCGAAATCCCACAGGTAGTCGAGGCTGCCCTCGATGGGGGGATGCTCGGCACGAAACGAGTACGGAACGCCTGGTGAGCCTTCCGTATTGCCGGGCATCGTCGTCACAATGCGAACGGTAAATGCTTCGTCCGTAGGCGCTGGCTCAGTGGGTGAGCTCTTGCAGCTACCGAGGAGCACAACGATTGGAACAATCCACCACAGACGAGCAGCCATGGCACTATCAGTCGGTCAAACGGCACCCGAATTTACTGCGCTTGATCAAGACGGCCGCGCGATCTCGCTTGGCGACTATCGCGGCAAATGGGTTGTGCTCTACTTCTACCCAAAAGACAACACCAGCGGTTGCACCCGCCAGGCATGCGCGTTCCGCGATGCGATGGAGGGGCTAACAACGGCGGGTGCGGTCGTCGTTGGCGTCAGTCCTGATTCAGTACGGTCGCACCGCAGCTTTGCTGACAAGCACAGCCTTCCTTTTCGACTGGTTGCCGACGAAGACCATCAGATTGCTCAAGCATACGACGTTTGGAAAGAAAAAAAGCTCTACGGTCGGACATACTGGGGCATTGAGCGAACGACGTTCATCATTGCTCCCGATGGACGCATTGCTGCGATCTTCCCGAAGGTCAAGGTTGACGGGCATGTCGAGCAGGTTCTCGAAACGCTTCGAGCGCTTCAACGATGAACACTGTTGCGATTGTAGGACGACCGAACGTTGGCAAGTCCACACTGTTCAACCGTATCCTCGAGCGACGGGAAGCAATCGTCGAGGAAACGCCGGGTGTCACGCGCGATCGCCTCTATGGCCGTGCGGAGTGGAATGGCGTGCATTTCCATCTTGTTGATACTGGCGGAATCGTTCCTGATAGTGAGGAGCTTTTCGAACGCGCTATAACTGAACAGGCACAACTTGCCATCGAAGAAGCTGATGTGATTGTGTTTGTGCTCGATGGGAGCGTTGGCGTCACTGCGCTAGACCACCGAGTGGCGGAACGTTTGCGTGCTGCGGGCAAGCCTGTTATCGTCGCTGTCAACAAGTGCGATCATCCCCAGCATGATGCCAACGTTGCCGACGCCTATCGCTTGGGATTTGAGCGTGTCTTCGGCATTTCGGCGATGAGTGGGCGCCAAACGGGAGATCTGCTCGATGCGATTGTCAGCTATCTTGAGCCAGCTCCAGCTAGGGAAGAAGACGCCCTACTCAAAATCGCCATCGTTGGCCGACCGAACGTGGGGAAATCCTCGATCGTCAATGCGCTGCTGGGACAGGAGCGAATGGTGGTTACTCCGATTGCAGGTACCACGCGGGATGCCGTTGATAGCATCCTCCGCTTCCACGGTCGTAGTGTCGTCCTCGTTGATACCGCTGGCTTGCGGCGGCGAAGTAGCATTGCTGAGTCTGTCGAGCTCTACAGCGTGATTCGGACGCAGCGTGCGATCGAGCGTTCCGATGTTGCTATCGTCGTACTCGATGCAACGCGCGGCTTGGAGCATCAAGACAAGCAAATTATCGCCGACGTCATCGAAGCGCGTAAGGGAATACTAATCGCCGTTAACAAGTGGGATTTGGTCGAAAAAGATTCCCGAACTGCTGACCGTTTTATCGAACGCATTCGCAGCGAGCTGCCAACGGCAGACTTTGTGCCGATTGTGTTTACGTCGGCGTTGACTAAACAGCGACTGGTGACGCTCATTGAAAAGGCAGAGCAGATTCAGCAGCGCCGACTGCAGCGAGTGCCGACTGCGCAGCTCAACGAGCAAGTTCTCCCTATCCTGGAGCGGACTCCGCCACCGGCAGTTCGGGGGCGTGATGTCCGCATCAACTACGTCACGCAGAGCGGTGTCGCACCACCGCTGTTTGTGTTTTTCACGAACTTTCCTGACTCGATCCCCGATCACTACAAGCGATTCATCGAGCGGACGCTCCGGCAGCTTGTGCCCTTGGAAGGAGTGCCGATCTCGCTGCTGTTCCGAAGGAAGTAGGGCAACACAAGCACTAGTAGAGAACCCTAACTATCCCACCAGCACACAGGATGAGCAGAAAGCGGTAGCCTTCAGGTCTGCTGCCCTTGCCGTGCTTTAGTAGCGGTAGTACTCCGGCTTGTAGGGGCCTTCGATCGGAACGCCAATGTATTCAGCTTGCTTCGGGGTCAGCACGTCTAAGTGCGCTCCGAGCTTGGCAAGGTGCAACCGCGCGACCTCTTCATCCAAATGCTTCGGCAGCGTATACACACCGGGTTCATACCGATCACTGTGCTGCCACAGCTCCATCTGCGCCAGCGTCTGGTTGGTAAACGATGCCGACATGACAAACGAGGGGTGCCCCGTGGCACATCCAAGGTTCATCAGCCGACCCTCGGCAAGCACGATGATTTCCTTGCCATCAATGTTGTAGAGATCCACGAGTGGCTTGATTTGAACTCGCGTGTGCCCGTAGTTGCGATTGAGCCACTCCATGTCAATTTCGTTGTCGAAGTGCCCGATGTTGCCGACGATGGTTTTGTCCTTCATCAGCTTGAAAATCTCGC